>Ga0265294_10002846_pt1 | contig 22472 bp, 13 predicted proteins | sample MunlanPumphouse3_FD_192504 | JGI IMG/M metagenome (GOLD analysis project Ga0265294, IMG submission 192504) | Groundwater microbial communities from a municipal landfill in Southern Ontario, Canada - Pumphouse #3 | ecosystem: Environmental > Aquatic > Deep subsurface > Groundwater | place... | reverse complement strand
GTTCTAAGGCAGTGGTATGCGGAACAATATGCGCGTTTACAGCGAACGCGGTGGATTACACGTGGGACGGTGGCGGAGGTGACAGTAACTGGACCACAGTCGCAAACTGGGATAAGAGTTCCGGCTATCCCGGAACGACTGCGGGGCTCACGGATAAAGCCTTCGTGGCTGCGGCGGAAGAGCTTCATATAGACACCAATGCCATCGTGAAGCTCAATAAAATCGATTTTTCGCCTGTTCCTTCAAGGAGCCTGACGGTTACGGGGGCTGCCGGGGCCGGACTCGATACCATCTACTTAACGGTAGGCGGGACAAGCGTTCTCGAGTTCATACCGGATATCGCGTTATCCGGCGTCTGTGTTAAGGACGGAAGCGGTATCTTCTATGTGCCTGGTGACCTGACGGCTGCAGGGTGGTTCTATATCAATGCGGGCACACTCTGGATCGCCGGAGGGAACGCGGTTTTGAGCAAACAGTTTAGGCTGGGAAATTCAATCCTTAACCGGCCGGCAACCCTTCATCTGACGGACGGCGCCACGATGCAGTGCAATGGCGCGATCTCGACAGGCGGGGATTACGCGGTATTGCGGCTTTCCGGAGGAACTCTGCGAGTGGCTGCGGGAGGTGCGTTAAACGCGCCGCTTCTGATTGAAGGGACTAACACGATCGACAGCTACCCCTTAGCAGTGTCTTTCCAGAAAGGACTGTCCATGACTGGGCCGAGCAGCCATCTGATTAAAAGCGGAGCGGCTGGCATGAATGTCAATTCCGTTGCCGGAACGACTAATTTCGTTGCGGGTGGACTGACAATCAGCAACAGTTATATCACCTTCGGCGCGAACATCCTTTACGAAAGCTATGGCGGGTCGACCGAGCCATGGCATGTCAAGATCTGTAACGGCGGTACGTTCAGAGTGCATGGCCTTACGTCCATTTTCACGTTGCCGCTCGACTTGGAGGTGGATCCCGGCGGCGCTGTCGACTTCCCTGCCACCTTTGGTAACAACTACAACGTGCTGTTAGCCCATTCGGTCGTAACCAACGGGGTCTCATTACAGCCGGGGCGCTACAAAACTGGGTCGGGTAGTTTCATCACGAGCGGCTTAGGTTCGGTCGCGCTCGCGACCCAGTGGACTGGCGCGGGGGAAGACTCATCTTGGTTCAATCCCGCGAACTGGAGTGGCGATATTCCGAACGGACTGAATGCAGTGGCGGACATCTCCAATGCCGAGCAACCGGTCGACTTGGGCGATCAGGATGTGACGCTGACCTGCCTTGTGTACAACCCGCAGGGAACGCAACGGTCGGTGACGGTGACCGGCAGCGGGACGATGTATCTTTACGCGCCCGCAGACAATGACGGTTGCCTGGTCGTGGGACCCGGACGGACCTTGACTCTGGATGTGGCAATCGACCGCGCTAACGGCAGTGCCTCAGCATTGGGAATTTTCGGCAACGGCACTGTTGTCGTTAAGAAAGGGTTCCCCGCGAATGCCTCAGGGGCTGCTCCTTCGGTCAGCGTCATGGGGAATCTGGTATTTGACGGCACGACAGATATCACGGACTTCTTTTTCTGCATGGCCGCACTCTCCCGCCCGAATGTCGGCACGCCTTCCAACCTGTTTGACGCCACGGTCACGTTCGCCACGAACTGCCGTATGACCGCCGTGCGCTTCTTCTCCAATCCTGCCAATTATTACCCGGTCAAGCAAATCGTCCATGATGGCGCGGAGATCACGCTGTCGAGTACCGGCTACGTGTTGCTTACGCGGTATGCGGACGATTGGATGCCTCCCTTCACCTATTTCATGCGTGCCGGCAAGCTGACCTTGCCCTCGAACAGTCCGCACGGGGTCGCGCTGGGGTTTCCATACACTGCGGGTTGGGAATCCAAACGGCGAGGAGGCGCGTCTTTCGTCATGACCGGTGGAGAGGTTACGACCCCCATGTTCAAGTTGTCGACACCAGAGGAGACGCTGAACCTTCAAGGGGGTGGCATCTATTTGGGTGTGGGCGGGATCGTTTCCACCACCAATTTACAGGGCACAGTCAATCTGGGCGGTGTCGCGATTCACGCGACGGGTAACTGGGTCTCCTCGCTCAATTTTACGCTGACCAGCGCGGGAGGAGCGACGGTTCTCGATACGGCCAACAAGACGGTGACGCTAAGCGGGACTCTGTTCGGGCCGGGCGGTCTAGCTAAAGAGGGCACCGGCACGCTGACGCTCTCCGGTTCCAACACATTCACCGGTGGTGTGACGGTGGCGGACGGCACACTGGCGGCAAATAACGGTTTTGCGAACGCGACGAACCTGTTGATCACGGCCTCGGGTGCGATGCTGACACTCGGCAGCGCGGATTCGCTCAGCACGAACGCGACGTTGACCGTGGCGGAGGGCGGGCTCCTGAATCTGAACTTCAGCGGCGCGGCGACGGTCAATGCGCTGGTCGTGAACGGCGTGGCGAAATCGCCGGGAATTTATGACAGCGGGAAACCGTTCATCACAGGGACGGGTGTCTTGAGTGTGCGTAACGGTCCACCTCCCATCGGAACGATACTTTTAATTCAATGAGGGGGAGGAAAAACAATGAAAAAAATCGTTAATTTGTCAACGGTGATAGGTGTTATCAGTTTATCTGTCGTTTGTCTGTCGCTTTATGCGCAGCCGTCTGAACCTTTAAGAACAGCGCGGCTGCTCTCCGAGGCGCGTGAGCCGGTGCGTGTGGTCTGCTTTGGAGACAGCATCACCGGAATCTATTATCATAGCGGAAATCGGCGGGCCTGGCCGGAGATGCTCAAGATCGCGTTGAACCGGCTTTATCCGAAAGCGGATGTGACTGTGGTCAACGCGGGCATCAGTTCTCAGACAACTGTCCATGGGTTGGCACGTATGCAGAAGGATGTGCTTGACCGCAAGCCGCATCTGGTAGTCATTATGTTCGGGATGAACGATCTTGCTTACGGTACGGTCACTCCCGAACAAGATGCCGCTCGGAAAGTCAGCTTTGCCGGTAACCTGAAAACAATGGTCGGCAAGTGTCGCGATGCCGGCGCGGAGGTGATTCTGTGTACACAGAATCCGGTATATCCTGAGGCATCACCAGCCCGTCTGCCGCAGCGTCTGGGCGAGTTTGCTGAGATCATCTGCCGGATGGGTGCGGAACTCAAGGGTCCGGTGACCGACATTTATGCTGAATGGAGCGCGTTGAAGTCAGCTGATCCCCACGCATGGCGTTTGCTGATGAGTGAGACCATTCATCCTTCGATGGCTGGACATAAGCGCATGGCTGAGCAGGTGGCGGAGACTATTGCTGGACGTTCAGTCTCGCTTGCCGATGTGCTGCCGGAGCAGCCGGTCTGTAATACACTCATAGCGAGGTTGAGGGCGGGGCAGCCGGTCACAATTGCCGCACCGGCGCAACTCGTCTCCCCTGTGCGGGCAATGGTGTTGCGGCGTTTTCCCGGCACTGAGGTAACGATCATTCCTCTGGGCGAAAATTCAATCTCGCTGGATGCCAGTGTCAAGGAGCACAAGGAACTCCGTACCAGCAAACCTCATCTAGCATTTGTTTCGCTCGGCCCAGATCTGTTGACGATTGATGATGACGAGCACTTTATCCGTCAGGTGTCATGGGTTGTCAACTGGTCCTTGCCTTTTGGTGGCTCCGCCTGGACGGCGGTGGGTGTTGATCCGGCTTTGATCTGTCCGGAGTTGACACAACCGCAGCAGGCGGGGGCCGTAGTGTTGCGCCAGATTGTGCAGGGGCATGATCTCGACTGGATTGCGGCGGCACCGAACGCTCAGGATGCATTGGATAGCTGGTTTGACAGGCAGCTTCCCCCATTGAAGGTGATTCCCTAACGCACTCTTGAACTGCCACCCTCAGAGGGGAACCAGCACAACAGCGAAGGGGGCTTTTGTACTAGCTGGAGGCCAGTCCTTCCGTATTTCGAATGTATTGTTTTATGAGGAGAAGAGAGATGTTACAGCGGATAAGTGTGAGCATTGCCAGCGTTATTTTGGCAACCGGAGTCGCCTGCATGTGCCCCGGCATTGCCATGGGAGCGGGACCCCAATCGGCGGGGAATGCCCAGCCCTCTGTCGTCATCGCCAAGCGACTCGTGATCTTCGTGCTCACTGGCCAGTCAAACAGTCTCGGCACGACAGCCGATCCTGGTGAGAAGGACATATCACCAGGAGAGGATCCGTTGGATATTACAATTCCATTCTTCTGGCGCAACCGTTCCACCCGTGCCGGTGACGGCCCTTCGGTGTTGTACGGAGACTCTGGTGGCAGGATTTGCGGGCTGAGAGCACAGCAGGGGGAGGGGGCAAACCCGCTATTCTGGGGGCCGGAAATCGGCTTTGGGCGACGGCTGGCGGCAGCTGGGGTGACCAACATCATGATCATCAAGGCCAGCCGTGGTGGCGGAGGGAATAGCCATTGGCTAAAGCATGGTGAAATGTACGGGCATGTCTTGGAAACCGTGCGTCAAGCCATTTCGGCCCTGCCGCAAGACGTGGCTTTCGATATTGCGGCTCTCCTGTACATCCAGGGGGAGAGCGACTCAGCCGCTGAAGCCCAAGTCTCGGGTGAGCGGCTGCGCCTGCTCGCCCAGAATCTGCGGAAGGATCTCCCGCATGCCGAGCACATGAAGGTTCTGGCGGGTGGCATCGCCGCCGCCGGGGCTAAATGCGACATCGTCCGCCAGCAGCAATCGGGGTTGGCCGCGTCAGATTCTACGTTCCGCTACATCGACACGCTCGACCTTCGTCCCCAACTCTACGATCGCCTGCATTTCAACAAGTCCGCCAAGTTGCAGGTGGGCCGTCGCATGGCCGATGCGTGGCTGGGGAAGGGCGATCTTCCGGCGAACGTAAAATGAAGAACATGTGAGCCCGAACAAGTCGTCGCGCCATACCGCTTGAAGCCGCGCAAGCGCGGCTCAACGTTTTGAAAATATAAGACTTTCCTAAAACACCTGCATCTCTGTGGGATACTAGCAATTTGTCGGACTTAAAGGTTTGCAAACAAACGTGCATAAATAACACAAAAATAGAATTCTGCTTTTGTGAACGTTTTTTTGCTGTTAACTCTGTTATAATTATTGACGATAACGGGCGACGATGTTGGGCGACGATCTTCGAAGAAGGATTAAGATGATGATGATTAAAACAAGATTAAAAAGAGCGTACGGTTTGGCTGCAACATGCTTAGCCATTTTGCTGCTGGTGTCGATTACGAGGGGCGTGGACCTGCCCGAACGCACCCTCGAGCTGCCCCCCTCCGAGGATAATCCGCGCAACAGTGAGGGGGCATTTGTAACACTGAAAGACGGGCGCGTCCTTTTCGTTTATACTCATTTTACGGGTGGCGGTGGCGATCATTCCGCCGCCCATCTGGCGGGTAGAACCTCATCCGATGGCGGCAGGACGTGGACCAAGGAAGATCAGGTTATCGTGAAAAATGAGGGTGGCATGAATGTGATGTCCGTGAGCTTGCTCCGCTTGCAGAACAATAATATCGCACTCTTTTACCTGCTCAAGAATAGCGGGCAGGATTGCCGCCCTGTGATGAGGCTTTCAAAAGATGAAGGGGCAACGTGGGGAGAGCCGGTTATGTGTATCACGGATGAGGTGGGTTACTATGTGCTGAATAACGACCGCGTGATTCAACTTGAGGACGGTCGGTTGGTGGCGCCTGTCTGCCTGCATTGGCCTAAGGGCGCACCCAAAGCGGATTGGCAAGGGACGTTGATGTGCTATCTGTCGGATGACAACGGCAAGAGTTGGCAGCGCAGCAAGAGCGCGCAAAAGACATTCGATGCGGCGGGCAAGCGCGTCACAACGCAGGAGCCGGGCGTGATTGAGTTGAAAGACGGGCGCGTGATGATGTTCATCCGCACAAACGCTGGGTGCCAGTATCTCTCTTATTCATCGGACGGAGGCGATACCTGGAGTGCGCCGGTGGCATCAGGCATCAAATCACCCGTTTCGCCTGCATCGATCAAGCGTCTGCCTTCAACCGGTGATCTGCTGCTGGTTTGGAATGACCATGCCAACATCCATGCTGGTCTGAAAAGTCGACGTGTGCCGCTCAGTACCGCTATTTCGAAAGACGACGGTAAAACGTGGCAGTGTGTTAAAGTGCTGGAAGGCAATCCAAAGGGCCGCTACTGTTACATTGCAATTCATCCAGTGGATGACGTTGTGCTGCTCGGTTACTGCGCAATGTCCGGACTGGCGCATTCACGCATCACGCGTGTGCCGGTCTCGTGGCTGTACGAAGATGCACCTAAAACTCTTCCTGTCCAACAGCTCTCACTGCTTTTTAAAAAGGCAGCAACTGGCCCATTCGAACGACTCGAAACTACGCTGGGTATTTGGAGCGCAGCGGCTGGTCATGCTGAAGTCTACACATCTTCACTCGGAAAGGGCCTTCGTCTTCAAGGGGGCGAGGACCGAACCGTTACTCTGACCTTGCCGCAGGCGTCATTCTGCGCTCCGTTGCTGGCTGCGCTCGGTGTTGAACGTTTCACAGTACGCACCCCTTACCGGTTGATTGTTGAAGCTAAAACAGGGGATGGATGGAAAAAAGTCTGGGAGCAGGGCGAGAATACAACTGTGGCTCAACTGCATAAAATTGAGATCTCCGACAAAACGATCAAGACCACACAACTTCGTTTCAGGTGTACCTCGGTGCTTGGGGCAATTATCGGAGAGATGACAGATGTTTATCTGAACGGATACTTCAAGGATTAGTAGTCAGTATAGCCATAAACGTCGTTTTTTGACAGGATTACAGGATTAACATGATTGAGTTCAGTGGTTGTTAATCATGGAAAACACAGTAAGGCCACCCTTGTGGTGGCAGTGACCGCAGGGAGCGACAATCATGTCCGAAATTAATACCAAGCAGGATGCTTGGGCTACTTTAACTAAAACCAAGCAGGGTGCTTGGGGTAATTTATAAAAAGACAAGGAAACATAAACTTGAAAGATAACCAGAGAAAAAAAGTATATTCAGCGTCGATAACGCCGCTGACAGCAGATGGCAGTTTGGATATTGCGGGATTGAACAAGATCTTTGACCGCAATATCCTTCATGGAATTGACGGAATATTTATCCTGGGGTCGATGGGTGAGTGGGCAAAGTTTTCGGATGAGTTCCGGGATCAGCTGATTGCGGAGAGTGTTAAGGCGGTTGCCGGTCGTACGGAGCTGCTGGTTGGCATTACGGCACCTGACATGGATCAGGCCATGGATAATATGAAAAGGGCTTCGGCTTTTGCTTTTGACAGCTATGTTTTTATGCTGCCAAAGGGTGCTGCAGAGTGTGATCCAGTGCGGGATATTTTAACGGTATTGAAGGCCGCCGATCGTCCTGTATATTATTATCACTGTCCACCTGCTAATGGGGTTGATCTGTCGTTGGCACAATTCAAAGAGATTCTAGCGCATCCAAACCTGAAGGGGATTAAGAACTCGGCTAGCAACATGTGGTTGCGGCGTGAGCTGATCCTGCTGAAGCAGGAGATGGGGGCCAAGGCTGTTTTACTGGAGGGACAGGAGTGGGCGGTGGATGAAGCGCTGCTAATTGGGTGTGACGGAATGCTCTGCGGTATGGGTGCGCTGGGATCGAAACTTATGACCGGCATTGCACGGGCGGTGGAGGTTGCTGATGTTGCAGAGGCCGTTCAGATCCAGAACCGGTTTATCCAACTCTTTCACGGCGTGTATGGTCCTAATCTCGAAACAGTCTGGGTCGGCCAAAAGTATGCCTTGAAGTGCCTGGGCCTCTGCTCATCAGAGTTGGCGCTGATGCAGGATATGGATGCTTTGACTGATGTGCGTAAACGCGAGATCGAGGACTGTTTGAAAGAGTTTCGGCAGGAGCTGGACTGAGAAGATTTTTTTTGACAGGATTACAGGATTAACAGGATTTACTGGATAAATTAGCTCTCACAGAGTCACAGAGTTCTCAGAGTAACGTGTTTTTGCTCTCTGTGTTCTCTGTGACTCTGTGAGAGATAAAAAACGGGCATAAAGATCATGTAAATCTTGTAACCATCTCTAAGAAAGAACGAAATATCAGTTATTTAGGAGTGACCAAATGTTACGTTATCAGGAACAAGGTGAGCTGCATATGGACTTTCATGCTAACATGAATGCCACCGTGGAGTATATTGGCAGTCGCTATGGACAGGAAGCCCTGCGCGATTTGTTTCGTGCCACGGCTCATAATGTCTATCGTTCTATCTACGAAAAACTGAAGGCGGGCGACTGGAGCGAGTTGATCGAGCATTGGCAGTATTTCATGGAGCGCGAGGGCGCCGATTATTCGTTAGGGGTGAAAGATGATATGGTGGTCATGCAGGTCCGGCAGTGTCCGGCAGTTGCGCACCTGCATAAGCTAGGGTTGAAACCATCGGAGTTTTTCTGTGACCAGACGGTGTTGTTGAACGAGGCGTGGTGCGAAGGGACACCTTTTGAGGCCGTCACAGAGATTACAGGCGATGGCAGCTGCGTGCAGAGGATTTTATTGCGACCACTTAGTGGTCGCAATCATGAGGTTAAAATACAACCGCCAAGTGGTCGCAATCACGAGGGTAAAATACGACCACCAAGTGGTTGCAGTGGAGGGGTTAAAATACAACCACCAAGTGGTTGCAGTGACGAGTGTGAAAAGGGTGAGGAGAGATCGGCAGGGGGTGTGAGCGTATGATACCGAGTGATCAGTTTGTACGGTTTTACAACGAGGTTTTTAAATTTCTGGATCGAGAGGGCGGGGATGCGCTGGGGCAGTATTACCTCGAGATCTCGAAACAGCAGGAGCTGAGCTGCTTGGAACCTTTTCGAAAAGAGGGCCTTGCCGGAATGAAGGCCTATTGGGATCGCATTGCAGTAGAGGAAAATTGTGATCTTTCATGCGATCTCTATCCAGAGCGTCTGGAGATTACCATGCGTCGCTGTCCGAGTCTGAGCAAGGCTATGGATAACGATGCCGGTGTTTTCCCGCGTTATTGTGACCACTGTCCCGGCTGGATTATACCACTGTTGGAGAAGGCGGGTTTCTACTGCGACTATGATATGGTCGATCGGGCTTTGCCACAGTGCCGCATTAATATTTATCCCATTACCCCGGAGCGCCGCCACTCGCGCATACAGGTGAGCGGCCAAGCCAATAGCGTCCCATCAGCCTTTGTCCCGTAAACGGAACTATGCCTATTTTTCACATCCCGTTTTTCACCTCAAAGATTTTTTGCTCAAGAACAGCATAGCGCATTTGTACCAGTCGCTTGATCTGCAAGCGTCATTAAAGTGGAAACGTGTAGGGTTGGTGAAACTTGTCCGGCGTAGTTCCGCCATGCCACGTCGTAGCCCTGCTTGCGGGCGAAGCCAGGTTGCGGGACGACTTGTCGGGCGTAGCTTTAGCGAAGACTGAAGACGGATGAGCCAAACAAAGATAATGAAATCTTTTGACGTGCCTTTGACGAACAAACACCTGTGTCAACTAATTACTTTACCCTCCTTCGACAAGGCTACGGCGGATACGGTAGTACATCCCAGAGCGCATTTTTCACGAACTGAATCATAATCCTAGTCAAGCGAAGGTGAACATCTGTAGGTCCGGTTTCCAACCGGACAGTCCGATTGGAAATCGGACCTACGTTGCCCCTCTGCAAAGGCGTGCCCTTTTCACTTTAGAACTCTAGAACTCTCGAACTTTAGCACTTCTCCACTCCGCGCCCTGCGCGGATTCAGCCGCTTATTCAGCCCGGAGCGTCTGCCTGCGCCACGCGGTTGGCGTGATGCCGAAGGCGCGTTTAAAATGACCTGAAAAATGCTGAGAAGCGCAGAACCCTAGATCAAAGGCAATTCTGGTTATGGGCAGCTCCGTAGTTGTCAAAAGGTGTTTTGCCCTCTCCATGCGGCAAGCGAGTTGAAACTGACAGGGTGGCAGACCGGTTATCTGTTTGAACTGGTCTATCAGAAGAGTCGAGGAAAGGCGCGCTTCTCTGGCAAGCTGATCAATCGTGATAGTCTGTTCAGGATTCTTTTTTATAGAATCCACGAGTTGTTCTAGACGTAGTGTGTCGGTGACTGGGTTTTTATACGTCGACACATTGATGATCTCCATCAGAATTAAGGTGCACATGTTGGTCAGCCCTACTGTCCGCCAGACACCTTTTTCCTGCCCATGATATTTGAACAGCTCTCTGAAAGCATTTTTAACTGTGTCGGTTTTGGCAATTATGTGGCACGGAAGCCGGTTCAGGCGATTCCAGATTTCACTGGCCTCATTAAATGTCAGGCGCAGGAAAGGTTTGTTTTTGAAAGGAGCACGAATCAGGAGCCAGTAAATCATAGTGTTTTTTGGATGGGTTGTCAGACAGTGAAGGTCCTCGGGCTTGTTGATGTAAAGGTCGCTCGGCATGATTCTATGCTCCTGCCCGTTGTTTAGCAGAGTAAGCGCCCCGCGCAGGCAGAGTCCTATCTCCAGACAATCCGCATGACGATGCGCCTCAATGGATGCGATCGAACGCCCGTAGCGACTGAAGCCGAGCACTGGCACCTCTGGCAACCCTGCTTCTGCTAGATCAAAGACACCTTGTTCAGGGGTGCAACGGTAGGTAACTGATAAATCTTGTTTATGTCCCACACGCTCTGTAGCTTTACCCGTACTTGAAGTGTAGATGTTCTAGTGAAATTAGTAAAGCAGAGAATACAACGAAATTACATTTCTTTTTTCATTGTATCATACAAAGAGACATCGTGTTATTCTTTAAACATAACTGCAAGAAGATCGTGGATTGGACATAAAAAAGCAAATAAGGTTATAATGATGAAAATAGTGATTTATTTGTGCGGGAGGTTGAGTTTAGTTTGCATCTCTTATTGCGCGTTGACTTCTTGGGCGGTTGGCAAAACGTCCAAGCCACTGGGCACCCAGCTGGAACTCATGTGGGACATGAATCAGATTGCCGAGCTGAGCAATGCGCGGTTAACACTGCATGCACCCAAACTGCGCGAGGTGGCGATTGTGCATGATAAACCGTGGGAGGGCAGCGTTTGCTGTTATCACACGGTATTTAAGGATGGCAATCTGTATCGTATGTACTATCGGGGTGCGAACTCGGGTGAAAATAAGCACGCTGAGGTGACCTGCTACGCAGAGAGCGATGACGGGATCGTGTGGCGTAAGCCAGAGCTCGGCCTAATCGCGTTTAACGGCTCGAAAGCCAACAACATCGTATGGGAGGGGGTCGGCAGCCACAACTTTGCGCCTTTTCGCGACACCAACCCCGCCTGCCCGGCGGAGCAGCGGTATAAAGCTCTGGGCCGCGACGGAAGAAAGGGGCTGATCGCGTTCGTCTCTCCGGACGGCTTGCACTGGAGCAAGCTGCGTTCCACGCCGGTTATCACCGAAGGCAGGTTTGATTCACAGAACCTGGCGTTCTGGGATGCGGAAAGAGGTCTGTACATGGAATATCACCGTCATTTCATGAACAATGTGCGAGCCATTATGACCTGCGCATCGACCGATTTCGTCAATTGGACGAAGCCGCAGTGGCTGGCGTACGACGAGGGGACCAAGACAGAGCACCTGTATACCAACGCGATTCAGCCCTATCCGCGGGCCCCGCAGATGTATGTCGGGTTCCCGATGCGCTTTGTTTCGAGCAGGACAACGCCCTATGATACGAGTAGCGCGAGCGGCCTTTCGGATGGCATCTTTATGACGAGCCGCGACGGAGTGCTCTTCAAGCGCTGGGAGGAGGCGTTTCTGCGGCCAGGGCTTCAGCACGAGCGTTGGGTAAACCGCAATAACATGATCGCCTGGGGGGTGGTCGAAACCGCGCCGGAGTTTCCGGGCGCTTTGCGCGAGCTGTCGCTTTATTCGACCGAAAACTACTATTCGACCACACCCAACCGGCTGCGCAGGATGACGATGCGGCTGGATGGCTTTGTCTCTGTGCGGGCCGACATGGCGGGTGGTACAGTCACGACGCGACCGTTGAAGTTCATTGCTCCCGCTAACCCTGCGCCGTGTCCCGCAGAGCTGTACGGCGCATTGTCTGTCACTACAAATTTGCTGTCGGGCGCGCGGGCGCTTTGGGTCAGAGACCCGTCGGTGTTCACCTTGCCCGGCACCTCCAATCTCGGTACGAGAGTCACATTTGCGGTCACTTGCTACGGCATGCCGACCGGTCATCGCCGCCTGTTTTCCGCTTACGCGGGTGGGGCTAACACCCCAGGCGAAAGAAAGCTAATCTTTGATCTGATGGCGGGGGGCGGTTTTGCGGACGGCACGGCGGTGCGTTTCTGGTACGACGGTGTGGCAATAAATGTTCCCGCCGCAGTAGTGCCGAGCTGGAAGACAATTAGCCTGGGCCGCATGCACGTTGCGGCCACTTATGATGACGGCGTGATCATCGTGTACGTGAACGGCGTAGAGTGTGGACGCGGAGGAGCGCCGGGAGCGGGCGTATTGCGGCCTGCGCTGGGCGATCTGCGGTTTGGGGAGGACTATCCGCCGGCTTCCACGGTCAACGAGCCGTTTCTCGGTTTGGCTGATGACATCACGGTGATCGGGCGCGTACTGAGTGCGGCGGAGATTGCCGCCGCCAGTCAGCAGGGCATTAGCGGGGTTGTTAAGCCCGAGATCGACACTGGTGTCTATTTTGACATGGAGGGTGATACTGGCAGGGTTCTAAGTAACAAGCTGACCTTAGGCAAGACTATGGCTGCTTTGCCCGATGGGGCGGAGTGGGGCGATGCCATGCTGTTGCTCAATGTTTCAACCTCGGCTGCGGGAAGCATTCGCTGTGAAATCCGCGATGAGGCGGGCGTAGCGATCCCTGGTTTTTCGCTGGCGGCATGCAAGCCGCTTTATGGCGACGACATCGAACTGCCGGTGGTCTGGAGGGGCGGAGCCGAATTAAAGGCACTGGCTGGCAGGACGATCAGCCTGCACTTCGAGTTGAAGGACGCCGACCTCTTCGCGTACCGCTTCGGCCAGCCCGCTATGCGTGCAAAGGTCGGCGAGCAAACGTTTGCAACGACAATCATAAAGCAATAGCAGGCAGGTAAAGCGATGATCACGGGTACACGCGGGATGTGGCTGATGTGTGGCGGTGCTTTGCGCTACCTTTAATTGATTAAACACGGCGTGATTCTGAGCGCCCAAATAACGATAAGAAGGAGATCAAAATGAAAATGAAGAAAGTCTTGATTGGAATGCTGGCAATATTTGTGTCGGTAATCGCTAAAGCGGCTGATCCGACAGTCGACAGAGTGATGGTTCAACAAAGGTGGCCCTGGAGCCGGCTGGTAGACATTGACTATGTGCTGACCTGTGAACCGGATCAGTTGATGGATATCGGCATCAAGGCGTATAACGGCTCAGCTCTGCTGGAACTGCCGTTGAGTTCGTTATCCGGCGACCTTTTTAGCGTTTCTTGGGGTGCTCGGCGTATCGTCTGGGATCCAACAATGACCGCTTATACCAACAACGGGGTTGTTCCTGATTTCCGCGTAGCTCTCACCCCGACTTCGGTGCCGCTCTACATGATCGTGGATCTAACCAAGACGGCGGGGGAGGCGAGACAGACCGAGTATGTCTATGAGTCGGATCTCACTAACGGCCTTTGGGGTGCATGGGCGCGTAATCCGGTGACCAACGACGAGGTGGTCATTCAATCCGTGGTTTGGACCGGCGTAACGACCAACGACACATATAAGACCGACAAGCTTGTCCTGCGGCGCATTTCTAAAGGGGCGTACAAGATGGGGGGTTCGCTCTCCACAACGCTGACAAAGGACTTCTACACAGGGGTGTTCCAAGTGACACAGCGGCAGTGGGAGCTGATCATGGGGGAGGGGACGAAGCCGAGCAACTTCAACAATGCAGAGTACTATATGACCCGTCCGGTGGAGATGGTTTCATACAACGATGTTCGGGGGGCGACGGACAGCGTTCCGGCGGTCAATTGGCCGGGAACAGGTAGTGCGGTTCTGCCAGCTAGCTTCGTGGGGCTGCTGCGCGCGCAGACGGGGTTAATGGACTTCGACCTGCCAACCGAGGCGCAGTGGGAGTACCTGTGCCGGGCGGGAACCACGACCGTCTTTAATGATGGGGATGCGTTGGCGGACGTAAGCGGGGCGAGCGCGGTAACAAATACGTGGTTGGATGCGCTGGGGCGATACAAGTTCAACGGGGGCTTTATCGGCGGCGTGACCGAACCCGGGGTGGGCTGCACACCGACGAACGGGACAGCCGTCGTGGGTTTTTATCAGCCGAATGCATGGGGGCTATACGACACGCACGGGAATGTGATGGAGTTGTGCTTAGACTGGCAGGTGAGCAAGCTGGTGGGCGGTTCCGATCCTGCCGGGCCTGAATCGGGTTCGTCTCGTATGCAGCGCGGCGGTGGCTGGCGTAATGTTCCAACGTATTGCTCTTCAGCGTATCGCCTGGGCATCGGCCCGTCAAGTCGGGCTAACGGCCTTGGCTTCCGCCTCGTGAGGACTCTGCCATAGCTCTTAGGCTTACACCTGAAGCCAAGGTCAACTACAGAACACGCTTCGAAGATAGGCTAATGGCAATACAATGAAATTACATTTCTTTTTGCATTGTATTTTTCTCCTCGCAATTAAGCTATACTATTGAAACAAATTAGGAAAATAAATTATAGGAAAAGAAATTATAGAAAAGAAATTATAAGTTTGGTTAGCAAAAGGATTGACATGACAAGAATGTTTTTAACACGGCAGACATCATGGTGGGTGCTGGCACTAACGCTGGCAGCGCACGGCGCGTTGGCCGGTGGGTATGGAGAGTACGCCAGCCACACAAACATGCCGCCCGTGCCTGATAATCCATCCGATTACGAGAGTATGTGGGATACCTTTGTTTTGCGCATGCCAGGAACAGGTGCGCCTTTGTCGGTCAAGACAGAGACTACGCGCGACGACAAGTCCAGGACCAGCACCTTGGACACGAATGACTTTCAGGTGACGGTCAGGACGGAATACAAAAATGAGCTGCGGGTCTTATCTGGTTTTGATGCCCTGCCTTGGAACGGGCGCCAAATTGTTCGGGATGCTGAAGGCAATTGGTTTGTACTGGCCGAGCAAGCCGGATTGAAGATTTTCCTTGCTACAGGTACCAGGAATACCTCTAACCAATACCGGCCGAGGGGCGGTGACCTTGCGACTATGGAGTTGATTGGCGAGGGTGATCAAGCCATTATCCCGTGGCAGGGCAGCCCGTCACGTGCGAGCATGGTGGTTGATGGCAAAGGGAGCCTGCACGTGGTTTGGCATACTCCTGAAGGACTGTGGCACATTCAAGCTGAAATCGTGAAAGGCAACCTAGAGAAGCTTCGCGAGAAAGGGGCGTGGACTGCACCTCGGAAGCTGGCGGAAAGATCCCGTCCTGGAGATATTATTCGCGACTCCAAGGGAGATGTGGCGGTTAGTTACTCGATAAACGACACAGTCTACTACCTTCCGGTATCTGGTGAGAAGGCCGAGGCGGCAGGCGGTTTGGGAGCGGGAATGCAGGAGATGCTGCGCTCTGGTGGACGTGTGCCCATGTCGCAGCGCGAGAGCCAGGACGCTGTCATGGACCTGGCAACGGATGGCTCGGTGTGGCTGGCGTTCAGGCGTGACTTCGCCATCTGGGTGGCACAACGCACACCCGCGGGTGAGTGGCTGCCAGCCGAGCGGGCCGCCCGGGAATACACATTTCATCCCTCCATTATGGTTGTCGATGGACGTCCGCTGGTCACCTTTCTGCACGAAGGGTTGCGGCGTATTCCCCTGGATATCGGTGAAAAACCTGGACTGCGTGCAGGTGGCGGCGCATCCATTGGTTACGCGACGCGTACAGCGGACGGGTGGCGGACGGATGCCCTGGTCAAGGCCGAGGAAATCGAGGTCTTCCGTCGCGGGATGTGGGGCCAGAGAGGCAACGGCCGGATTTTTCCTCAAATTGAGCAACTGGGCTGGCCGGTGCTTTTTCGTGACCCGCATGGGGTGGTCTCGACCATGTGGCAGAACACCACCCGGCGTTGGGCCTACAGCGCACGCTGGATGGGAGATGCTTTTGGGCAGGTGCAAGAGTGCCGCGGACCTTTCAACGCGCCATGCCTCCCAGTGAATGCTGAGAAGCTTGCGCCAGCAGATGCCGGAGATGTCGGGCTGCTGTTCTATGCAGCCGCTGGCGGCGGGTATAACAGTGTGATCTTTGATCGTCTCGCGGTCCCTTCGCTCTCGGTTGCAGAGGATCGCGAAGTTCTGTTTCTGGACTCGCTTGAGGTCAGCCGAACCTCTGATGCAGATTTTGTCCTCAATCAAATGAAGAAACCTAGTTCAGAGCCATCCTTGTCCCCCCGCGGCAGCAACACCGTTGTCTGGGGCGCTTCAGTGCGGAAACACGGGAACATTTATGTGATGGGGTATTCGTCACCCCAGGGCGGGTTGGATGACGGCACACCGAGGTTCGGAGTTGCGGTCAGCCGTGACGGTATACATTTCGAGAAGACGGACAAACGCCCCGAGGGGCTTCCCCCAGCAGATGAGACACCAACGCGTGCCTTGCAATACTGGAGAGGGAAACCAGAGAACGATCCCCCCGCATATTATGAAAACCCGGAGCACTCTGACCCCCAGAAAAAATATGTGCGGCTAGGGTTTTCAACGGAACAGCGCGGCACTTACTGGCTGGAGTACTCTCCAGATGCAAAGAGTTGGGGAGAACGGATTCCGACCACCGCCACGGATGCGATGCGGGAGAGGGCCATGCCTAATTTTTATAACGCTACAGACCCCGAGCGGCCGATCAGGATCTACAGCCGTGTTTACACCGAAACCGGGCGTTCCTGGGGGGTAATCTGGAGCCGGGATCTGATGCACTGGTCCGGCATGGAGCACCTTCTTGATCCTGACGAGCCTTACACTAAACGGCCTGCAGGAGTTGGAATCGGGGATATTGGCAAGACTGGTAAGCATTATGCGATGCGCGGTCAGGTATACATGGATTCCGTTGCAGGCAAAGGTGAAGATGAGATTTATGCGTCAAGTGTGCAGCTAACCGAAGGCCTGTATTTCTGTTTCTATTGGCCAGGTGCCCAGGGGCGGCCTTTGACTGATGTGGGCTTGGCTGTCAGCCGTGATGGGTTCAATTTCACGCGGGTGAAAAACGGGGAGCGGGTACTTCCAATCGGACCACCGGGAGCCTGGGACTCGGGCTACATCTTCCAGATGTCCCCCATGCTCGACGGCGATACCGTTCGCGTTTATTACCGCGGCACTGCCGGCGCGCGTGAGGGCACGGATGGTTTTAAACATAACCTGACCGAGATCGGGCTGGCCTTGATCCGTGTGAACGGGTGGACTTATTATACGCCGCAAGGAGGTTGTGAGCAGGCAACGGTTACGACGATCCCGATCCAGTCGCCAGAGGGAGTTCACAAAGGGCTGACAGCGAACATCACCGGGACAGCTGGGAAAGCGGGCGCTTTCGCAGTAGAGGTTCTGGATGCAGCCACAGGCGAGCCGCTTGAAGGCTTCGGCCTGAGCGACTGCCTGGCCTCGGCTGAGGACGGGATAGCAGTACCAATTACATGGCGTGGCGGCAACATGCTGCCGACCGGACGCAATATACGGCTTCGCTTCCATCTAGGCGCAGCCGGGACGCGCCTGTACAGTTTTGGTTTCCGCTCTGCGGAAATTACTCAGTAAAGGCGTGTAGCCTTGAAAGAGGCTGATTCAAAGATTCTTTTACCTGATTACGTAAGGAAGGAAACATAAAATGAAAATATCATACAGAATAAGTGTATTGGGAATATTGGCAGTTATGCTGTTGGCGATCAATGCGCAGGCTGTGACGGTGATCAACAAGACAACCGGTGAGACACTGTTTTTTGACGATTTTGAGACGGCACTAGGTGTGAGCCATGCCGCGTTTCCCGACACGAGTGGCGACTATGACCCGACAAAACCTGCCGTTGGAACGTGGACTATCAGCGAGTCGCCAAATACAACGGTGCAGGTGACGGATTATCACGGAGATGCCGCACACCCCGCCGCCACGCCCCAGGGCACAAATTATTTGCGCGTTGTGCGTAATAGGAATGGCGCTACAACCATTGCTAAATGGGCCGATATTCAAAATACAACCGGGGATGTGATCCATGTCGAGGCCATGATCTGGATTCCCGGCGATGCTGACTCTTCGAGCTTCCAGCTTATACTCTCTGGCTCACTTGGTGAGTTACGTGCGAATGTCACTATGGTTCAAGCAGGCACCGGCAGTGATTATGGCGTTGTGAACGCATCCAAACTCGCGAGCCCGAAACCGGTATGGGTTAACAGCACGCTGCGTTGGTTGGCCAATACATGGCAGAAATGGGAGATCGACTATGCGGTCTGGGGTGAGACCTTTGACCTCACCATTGACGGTGTAAAGAAAACACTTCCTCTCTCCGGGTTGGCTGGCGATGTAGAGATTTGCACATTAAAAGGTGGAGCGCCACAGGATAATGGTCGGTTTTACGTAGATTCCACGGGATACGACGGCAGTCGTCAGAACAAATTTATGCTTTTTAAGGACAGTTTTGAGAACGCCACCAATGGAGCTGTTCCGTATGCGACCATGCCTGATATCGGGACCTATCAGAGTGTTTGGGGTGCGACGAAAGTCTGCACGGGCGATCTGTCTGTAGTTGGTGGGCCCACGGCTGCTTACAGCGGAAGCAACTATGTTGAGTTGAGTCGACTAACCGGAGGGTTAGACCTCGGCTGTGCGTTTGCAGGCGGGGCAATCAATCCGAACACACAGGAGATTCACACCCGCTTTCGTCTGTGGTGGGGCGGTGCTGGGCTTCCCGGACATGGACTCCGCACCTCCACGCCCACTTGGGACAGCACAAACTGTCTTACCTATAATATGATCTGGAGTGATGCCTCCTATCGCGAGTACGACGACGCGACATCCTCATATGTGCCGATCCCCACGGCGGGTAGCTTTCCGAAGAATGCGTGGGTTCCTATTGAGCTTGTGTGGTCTCCAAGGCGGCAGGAAGCAAAGGTTAGTATTAACGGGGGGCCGCTCCTCCCGAATAGGCTTTGGGGTTCGGTTCCCGCAGAACTCTATCAATTGCATTTCGCGTCCGGGAACAGCTCTACCGTGTATTGGGTTGACGATATTGAATCCTATTGGCTATATACGCCGCCCCCGCCGTCGGGAACCGTGATTCTGCTGTAATGATCCGGCCTATATTCAGCTATTTAACCGATATACCCTAAGAAAAAACCTATGAAGAAAAAAACTTTGTTGGCATACGCTCTTGTTGTGCTGCTGTTGCTTAACGCTTGGCCAGCCGTGGTCGATATCGGCTCGCGTTGGGAATTGTTCGTTGATGCCGGCCTGGTTCAGCAGGCCAACGGAACCGCTCTGAAACTGCACACGCCAATCAAGCGCGAGGTTGTACTCGTCATGGATCAGCCGTGGGAAGGGGAATCCGGCGCTTACGTTTCCGCTGTTCAGGATGGTGGCAGGGTGCTGCTCTACTATCGTGGATCGGCGGTTTTGAAAAACGACACCGATGAGCGGCAGGTCACCTGCCTGGCTGAGAGTACGGATGGCATTCATTTCACGAGACCCAAGCTCGGCCTGGTTGAGGTCGGTGGTACCAAGGATAACAACGTAATTTTGGAAGGACGCAGCGCGCACAACTTTGCCGTTTTTCTTGATACCAATCCTGCCGCTCAAATCGACGCGCGTTTCAAAGCGCTTGGCGGTGTGAAGGATGCCCGCAAGGATAAGACCTCGGAGAGAGCTGGTGGGCCGTTTGCCTTTGCCTCAGCTGACGGTGTGCATTGGCACCAACTGCAGCCTGAGCCGGTTATGACCTCTGGCGCGTTCGACTCACAAAATATCGCTTTTTGGGACATTACGGGCGGGCGATACGTCTGTTATAGCCGCTGCATAGAGAAAGGCGTACGTGCTATCCAAAGTTCATTCTCCCCCGACTTTATGTCGTGGTCAGTGCCGGTCACGAACAAGTACGCCGCAAATGTGGCGGTTGAGCATTTCTATACCTCTGCAACGCTCCCATGCCCCACCGCGCCGCATCTGCTGCTGAGCTTTCCCATGCGATTCCTTCCGCAGCGGAAGAAGATCACGGCGCACAAAGTATCCGGTGTCTCGGATGCGGTTTTCATGAGCAGCCGCGACGGTGTACATTGGGACCGGAACTTTCTGGAGGCATGGGTGCGCCCTGGACCGGACCGCCAGAACTGGACGGATCGTAATATTATGCCCGCCTACGGCATTGTCGTGACCGCGCCGGATGAATGGTCCATGTATATCAGCGAGCATTACCGCCATGCCGACAACCGCCTGCGCCGGGTCACGGTGCGCAAGCAGGGCTTCGCCTCGATGCATGCTGATGCTGCTGGTGGCAAGTTTGTGACCAAGCCGTTCCGCTTCACAGGCAAGGCGCTACACCTTAACTACGCCACCTCCGCTGCCGGGGCGCTCCAGATTGAGATACAGGATGTGCAAGGAAAAGCCTTCGCTGGCTTTACGCTCGACGACATGCTGCCGCTTTACGGCGACGAAGTTGATGCCATTGTCGCGTGGAAGTCCGGCAGCGATGTTAGCGCCCTAGTGGGCAAAAGTGTACAACTGCTGGTGAAAATGAAGGATGCCGACCTATTCGCGTACTGCTTCGGCAAGCCTGTGTCTGATATTTAAATTAACAAGATGAAAAGAAAGAGTGAGATAATTATGCAGAGTATGCGTCCCAGTAAAACGCTGGCTAAACTACGCGCGGGAGAGATCGCGAGTTGTTTCAAACTTAACCTGGCCGATGCGCGCGCAGTGGAAATTGCGGCAATGACGGGCTTTGACTGCCTGTGGCTGGACATGGAACACGTGCCCAATGATTTGGCGGTGATCGAGCGGGGAGTTTGGGCTGCCAAGGCCCACGATACCGATGTGCTGGTGCGCGTGGCCCGGGGCAGCTACAGCGACCATATCCGTCCATTGGAGTTGGATGCAGCCGGCATCATGGTGCCGCATGTGATGAGCTTGGCTGATGCGAAGGCAGTGGTGCGCATGACCCGCTTTCATCCGATTGGACGACGTCCGGTGGATGGCGGCAATGCGGATGGCGCCTACTGTAATATTGATTTTGTGGAATACCTGAAGCAGGCGAACCAACAGCGCTTTGTGATTGTGCAGATTGAAGACCCTGAGCCGTTGGCTGAACTGGATGCCATTGCCGCGTTGCCGGGAATTGATATGCTTTTCTTTGGACCAGGCGATTTTAGCCATGGGATCGGTGTGCCGGGCCAGTGGGATCACCCGCAACTGCTGAATGCACGCCAGCGCGTGGCTGAAGCAGCCCTGGCCCACGGTAAATTTGCCGGCACTGTGGCTTCGCCTGCCAACCTTGATCAGCTGATCGCATTGGGCTACCGTTTCCTAGCCATGGGTGCGGATGTCCTGGGTCTATCGCAATATTGCAAATCAATTATGGCCGAGTTTGTTAAACACTAAAGCAGCTAGTCGCCACCTGCGTGCGACGCACAGGCAGGCAACCAAGTTACAGTTTATCAATATGCGAGAGTTTTTCGCGCTGACTGAACAATTAGCGGTTAAGAGCCCGCTGTTGCGTAAGGTTTGTTGTCCAGCCTTTCCGTGTCCGGCGTAGCTGCGCAGCGCGAAGACGGAAGGCTGCTCCAAAGCGGGTTTTTGAGACATTACTGTAAAAGTGATAATGGAGTAGTGCAAGCATCTTGCTTGCAGAAAACATTTTCATTCAAGCTGGAAGCCTGGAGAAGTTCTAAAGTTCGAGAGTTCTAAAGTTCTAAAGTGAAAAAGGCGCGCCTTTGGCGTGGGGGCAGCGTAGGTCCGATTTCCAATCGGACATGTCCGGTTGGAAACCGGACCGACGGCAGTTCGGCTTCGCCTTTGGTTGACGACGGCGGCGACGATGCTGGTCGACGATTCCCAAAGGCGGAGTTTTAATCGTAATCCGCTATCGCATGCCACACCGAACAACTGGAAGGCGGGTCGCACAGTTTCGTCGGTTGTAGTTTGATGTCGAAGGCGCTTGAGCGGTATGCCCAAAGCCTGAAGACTGTATCGACTCTTTATGCTTTCTGTAAATGCATCTTTGAACAAGAGCTGGACTCTCTATCACTGACACATATAGATGCGCTGCATCGTGATATAATTGATTGTATTTTGTTACAATGCCGTATAAATCTTTATTCTGTCAAAAAAGCAAAACTCGCGTATTTGCGCACTATTTGTTCTGTTTGCGCCACGCTGTTGGCGTGACGCCAAAGGCGCGTTTAAAATGACCTGAAAAATGCTGAGAAGCGCAGAACCCTAGATCAAAGGCAATTCTGGTTATGGGCAGCTCCGTAGTTGTCAAAAGGTGTTTT
>Ga0265294_10002845_pt1 | contig 22479 bp, 20 predicted proteins | sample MunlanPumphouse3_FD_192504 | JGI IMG/M metagenome (GOLD analysis project Ga0265294, IMG submission 192504) | Groundwater microbial communities from a municipal landfill in Southern Ontario, Canada - Pumphouse #3 | ecosystem: Environmental > Aquatic > Deep subsurface > Groundwater | place... | reverse complement strand
AAATTATCGAGTTGCTTGTCTTTATCCTTCACAAAAAAAGGATGCAAACCTAAAGAAACATTAAATGGATATTTCTCTGCTATTCTTAAGTTTTCAAGCCAAGACATAGAATTAATACCAGAAGTCAACAAACCTTTGACTTTTGCTTTTGTTATATTATCCAATCTTTGAAGCATGCTGGGCTGATCTAAATGGCAATGAACGTCATACATGCTTATTATTTTATAACATTTTTCAGCATTACGTTAGAAATGATATAATCACAAAATGGAATACTTAATAAAACTTTGGAAATATTTGCCTTTTTATATAAATCCAGTGGCTTTGCAAATGGGTCCCTTGAGCTTCCGTTGGTACAGCATAATGTATCTACTCTCCATCCTTTCGGTCTTTCTACTATATATTCAACATTGTAAAAAAAATAAACTAACCAACAAGCTAAATAATGCTTACGACCTTTTCATTTATAGTTTTATTGGAATAATAGTTGGCGCTAGACTCGGATATGCTCTATTCTATGAATTTTCCACCTTTATAACATCTCCTTTGCTACTTATAAATCCTTTTAGAAATGGCGAATTAGTTGGAATTAGCGGACTTTCTTATCACGGTGGGGCAATTGGCTTGTTCCTAGCACTATTGTTTTATAGCAAAAAATATAAACTAAATTTTTTCAAAATTACCAATATTTTGTCCTTGTATATACCACTTGGATACACTCTCGGGAGAATTGGAAACTTTCTGAATCAAGAACTATATGGAAGAGTAACGACTAGCTTTTTAGGGATGTATTTTCCAGCTGACCCTCAAAAACTGCTCAGATATCCTTCTCAGCTAATAGAAGCTGTCTTTGAAGGCTTGTTTATTTTTCTTTTGCTTCATACTATCAACAAATACGTACCTACATTTAAAAAAATCACTACTCCTCTTTACTGTATTTTTTATGGATTAATTAGATTTCTTATAGAATTCATTCGCGAACCTGATGTTTTTCAGAATCTTTTTCTAAATATCTTTACCTATGGACAAATACTATCTATGATAATGATAATATTCGGTATAATACTTATACCAATATATGAAAAACATGAAAATACTTAAAATAATACTTCTCATTACTTTAGCGACATTGTCCTTTGCAAGGTTCAATGAAACTAAATCTATTCCTGCTTTTTACCTTGACGAGGAACTAAGCCTACCTTTATTTATAAAAAACAACATTACCAAAGGATTCTACCCACTAACTGTAAAGTCATACATTAAAGGAGAAATTGACGTCCCTAAAAATTTCATGCCTTATATCCTAATTGAAAAAAAAGACAGTCTAAGCAATATTGCACTGGTTGGAATCTCACAAAATAACCTTAATCTGCCTCCCTATTTATGGGACTATGACCCACTTGAAAAAATTAAAGCGATAAAAATCTCTGACTTAAACCTTGGGGAATGGCAAAAAAAATATATAAAAACTGATATCTATATTAGCGATGGAGACCCATATACAATAATGTGCACAGAAGAAGACAGAAGCAAATTATTTCTCTATGCTCCAACAGAAAACATGAAAATAAAAATTTATTCTGGCATCCCTTTTCTAAGCAAAAGCTATGCTTACCCAACAAAAAAACAAAGACAAAAAGTAAAAAGAATACCACTCAAGGGCTATCATTTAACCTCCGGAGCGATTCCCTCCAAAAAAGAAGCACATATCCATAAAAATTTCGCAGTTAGAAATGGCTTAGACAGTATCGTGCTGGACTTCAAAACATATTTAACGCCAGTACAAAAGAATTATTCTAATTTTGACACTTTCATGAACGAATCTAACGATTATTTATTATCCCAACTTTCTGGGCTTGAAAAAACCATAGAAATCCTCAAGCTCTCTAACGCAAAAGTGTCGCTCAGAGTTGTTGTCGCAACAGACTATTTTATTCAAAAAACCAAACAAAATTTGATGCTTTGGGATAAAAAGAAACTACAACCTTGGACAGACTATTATGGACAACAATGGTTAGACTTATTCGCTGAGGAAGCTGTAGATTATTATAAAAAAATTATTGAGCTTGCAATCGCTGTTGGTGCAGACGACATACAATTAGACTATATTCGTTTTCCTAGTGATGGAGAAACAGAAAACATTCTGGTCAAACACAATAAACTAGGACAAAAAAGATACAAAGCTGTCGATAATTTCCTTAAAGAAATTGTTAAAATTACTGACAGTAAAAACATTTCTTTTTCTACCGATATCTTTGGAATTGTTCTTTGGAATAATCCGCTTACAACCGCAACAATCGGACAGCATACACTAACTTTTATGAGATATTCTGACGTTATTTGTCCAATGCTCTATCCCTCACACTTTCATGCGGGCTTTGATGGAATTGAAAAACCTGGAGAAATCCCATACCTCTTTATGGACAAAGGTTGTAAGAAATTCTTAACTTTCTACGCCGCTAACGACCAATACTATGTAAAAGTAGTTCCCTGGATACAAGCATTTAAATATATGTCGCCTAATTATAACGAAAAATACATTCAAGACCAAATCAAGGCTTGCTTAGACAACAAAATGGATGGAATCTTTGCTTGGAATGCTAGTAACGATTATTCTGTGTTTTTTAACTCTTTAAAATCGGGAATATTGGAATAGCTATTTATCAACGCAACTTTTTCATATAAAATAAAAATATGATTTCTTTTTCTTTTAACTTAGCAATGGTTTTTAGTGGGTTTATCTTATTCCTACTATTTTACTTTGGTCTGTTGTTGATAAAAAACTTCAACAATTTTACAATACTAGACGAGGTCTCTGAAGATAATCCAATAATATTTTTTAAACAAAAACTAGCAATATTCCTACTATCGCTTGCTCCAATTTTTGTCTTAGATTCTCTGATTCGACTAATGTCATCTACAAATATCCTGCCTTGGAATGTCTATCCCTTTCAAGGAATACTAGCTTTTGCTTATATTATTTCCATGTTCTCTCTAATTAATTTTGCTTTATTTAACAATGGAGTTACAAAAAAAATCTTCTATAGTTTCCTTATCGTGGCAACACCTTTGAGTTATTTCTGGATTAAAACCAATATATTGGATGGATTTTTCCCTGTTATCTCAAATTATTTCTTGGTTTTTGTTTTAAAAGCTATCTGGGTAGTCATCGGTTTGGTTGTGCTTGTCGTTATCTTTAATAAAAGAAAGCAAATCACTGAACATGAAGTTGTGAACATGTATATGCTTTCTACTACCAAGTATCTACTTTACTTCTTTTTAGGAAACATAATTGCTCTTGGTACAACAACAATGCTAATGGATTACTATTTCGTGTTTTCTTCTGCCATCTCATTTGGTTCACTTTTCTTTGTCTTTGTAATGCTAACCTCTGACGCAAATAGTCTAGATTATTATGAAAAACCTTATAAAATCATTAAACAAAAAATTGTAACAAGAATGATGATCTCGATTACAATCTTAATCGTTGTATCGCTTGAACTAGTTAACTATGCCACGATTTTTATTATCCAAAATGAACTAAAGTACACAAAAAGCCAATTCTTCATCTCGATTATTAATGACGTAAACAAAGAATTCTATCAAACATATGATGAAGTTTATGCTTCTTTCTCTACTTATTTCAAAAAATATGACTCATCCCAACAGCTTTATTATATTGGAATAACTCTTTTTAATGATATGCAACATGTGAAAGACTTAGAAAAAGTATTGCTACTAAGCAAAGACAGCATCCCCTTGCTGGAGGTCACCAAAGAACATGTAAACTTCAATTACACTTCGCCGGAAAACATAACAATATACAGACCATATGTGGAAGCAGCAGCTAGGGAAGGTGTTAGGTTTTCCTTTAATCAACCTAACAACTTAATGGAAATCACTAAAGTTATAAAAGATCAAAATGATGAAATCATCTATTATGTTATAAGTTTCTTTAAACCCATTGGGTTGTTTACTAAAATTAACCAACACACCTTTAGCCCTGATGGGGAAATACTTATACTTAACAATAAATACGAAAAACTTTACTCTACAGAAACCTCAGAAAGCCTTAAAAGCGAATTACATAAAGGCAACTTCTTTGAAATATTTGGCAAGAATGAACTTACTGGGCTAAATATACTTGTTAGACAGCCTGAAAAATTTGCGTTTTCTGGAATTCAAAAAGCTCAATATAACTCGTTTTTCTTTACTATTATTGCCATTATCGTATTTTTGATTATTGCCTTTGCCTATATGAAAACAATAGAAGCCCCCATCAAAAGGCTTCAAAAAGGTGCGAAAGCTGTGGGAGATGGTGACTTAAGCTATGAAATAATAATTAAAGAAAAAAATGAATTCTTTGAACTAGCCACTGCATTTAATAAAATGGTGGGTGATTTAAAAAATATGCAACAAGAGCAAATCAAACAAGAACAAATACTCTCTGTCAGTAGAATGGGAGTTGCTCTAAACCATGAAATAAACAATCCAGTTGCAACAATCACAATGGGCGCTCAACTTTCCAACAAAATGCTCAAGAATCTAGAAAAAGAATGCACAGGGAAATTAAAATCACAACTAGACACGATTCAAAAAACAAATGAACAAATAATCACCGAATCAAAAAGAATATCAAAAATCTTAAAAGACATTCAAGAAATAACTAACCCAATTATAGAAGACTATGTTGATGGCACCAAAATGGTAAGGGTAAAATTCGATTAATGACTAAAACTCTTTTAATTGTTGATGATGAATCCTCTATCCGTTGGATAATCAAAGTTGCCTTTGAACAAGACAATATCAGGATTGTTGAAGCAGCCAATGGCGAAGAAGGCGTTGCTGCGGCTCTGCAAATATCCCCAGATTTAATTATCATGGATTACAAACTTCCAGGAATCAATGGATGGGAAGCCACTAAAAAAATCAAAGCCTCATTACCCAACTCAATTATCATTGGACATACTGGTTATGCTAATGAAGAGAACAAAAAACAAGGGTTTGAATCAGGTTGCACAGAAATACTTCATAAACCTGTAGACCTAGAAGAGTGGGAAGAAGTTATCTCTAAATATTTATCGAAATAGTTAAAGTTACGCTATAATACCTTACATGACTTTCGTACATTTACATGTTCACAGTGAATATAGTCTTCTTGACGGTGCTATTAAAATAAAAGACATGGTGCAAAGAGTTAAAGAACTTGGCATGCCCGGGATTGCTTTAACAGACCATGGCAACATGCATGGAACAATTGAATTTTATCAAGCAGCTAAAAAAGCAGGCATAAAACCGATCATCGGCTGCGAACTATATTTATCTAGAAGAACCAGACATGACAAAGACCCACAACTTGATAAAAGCTCCAATCACCTCACCTTATTAGCAAAAAATAATGCAGGATATAAAAACCTTCTTAAGTTAGTGTCTTTAGCTTATATGGAAGGACTGTATTACAAACCAAGAATTGATTGGGAACTACTAGCAAAATATTCTGAAGGTATAATTTGTTTGAGTGGTTGTATGGCTGGAGTACTCTGCGAAAATATTCTGCAAAACAATGGACAAGAAGCAGAGTCAGAAGCAATAAAACTTAAAAATATTTTTGGAGACGATTTTTATCTTGAAATTCAAGACCACAATATACCAGAACAGCAAACCATTAATGCTCATCTGCTCAAAATGTCGTCCAGTCTAAACATTCCACTAATAGCAACAAATGACTCTCATTATATCAATAAAGAAGATGCCAAATTACAAGATGCTTTACTTGCCATACAAACTGGAAAAACCCTCGATGATAAAGATAGAATGCAGTTTTCAACTCAAGAATTTTACTTAAAAACAGCCGAGGAAATGTCGAAATTATTCGCCTACGCACCTAGTTCAATTTCTAACTCTTTAGAAATACTCGACAAGTGCAATTTGGAGATTGAGCTAGACAGGCAAATTCTTCCCCAATTTATAGTACCGGATGGATTTACCGAAGCTTCCTTTCTCAAAAAACTCGCTTGGGAGGGATTGAATCAAAGATACAAAACAATTAACGAAAAAATACAACAAAGATTCGATTACGAAATGGAAGTTATTAATAATATGGGCTTTGCTGCTTATTTTCTTATTGTCAGTGACTTCATTTCTTATGCTAAAAAAAACGAAATACCCGTTGGCCCAGGCAGAGGAAGTGCTGCAGGAAGTATTATTGCTTACTCTTTGGGCATAACCAATATTAATCCCTTGCAATTTGATTTACTTTTTGAAAGGTTTTTAAACCCCGAAAGAATCAGTATGCCTGATATCGATATAGATTTTTGTATAGATAATAGATACAAAGTAATTGAATATACTAAGCAAAAATACGGAAATGACCATGTTGCCCAAATCACCACCTTTGGGAGAATGGCCGCCCGGTTAGCCATAAGAGACGTAGGAAGAGTTCTGGGCGTTCCGCTCTCAGACATTGATAAAGTAACAAAACTTATACCAAGCATTGGTTCTAGCATAGGAAAAGCCTTAGAAGAAAATAAAGAACTAAGACAAATATATGATTCACGAGAAGACATCAAAGAAGTAATCGATATGGCGATGAAACTTGAAGGCATTGCTCGACATACAGGAATACATGCGGCAGGAATTGTTATCTCCAAAGATCCTTTAATGGAGGATGTTCCCTTAATAGAAAAAGACGGACAACTAGTAACAATGTTTCAAAAGGATGATGTGGAGAAAATTGGTCTTTTAAAAATGGACTTCTTGGGGCTAAGAAATCTCACAATGATTGCCAAAACAATTAAACTTATAAAAGATACACAAGGAATAGACATCAACATCGACGAGCTTCCTTTAATTGATAGAGAAACATACATCACATTAAGCAAAGGCCAATCAATCGGAGTGTTTCAGCTTGAAAGTAGTGGCATGCAAGCTCTACTCAAGTCGCTTCAACCGAACGTATTTGAAGATATTATCGCTCTTCTTGCTCTTTATAGACCTGGGCCATTGGGAAGTGGAATGGACAAGGATTTCGTCAACAGGAAACACGGAAGAGAAAAAATAGTATATCCGGTGCCCGAACTTGAGCCAATACTCAAAGACACCTATGGAACAATACTTTATCAAGAACAAGTTATGCAGATATCTTCACTGCTTGGTGGATTCTCGATGGCAAAAGCTGACATACTCAGAAAAGCAATGGGGAAAAAAGACAAAGACGCCATGGACCAAATGAAAACCGAGTTTATACATGGTGCAACAGAAAAAGGCTTTGATAAGAAAAAAGCTACTGACATTTTTGACATGATGGCAAAATTTGCTGAATATGGGTTTAACAAATCACATAGTGCTGCTTATGCTTTCATAACTTATCAAACAGCTTTTCTTAAAACTCACTACCCTGTTGAATACATGGCTGCGCTTATTTCTAGTAGCATGGGCAACACAGATAAAGTTTCTCTATATATAAACGAGACTAGAAACATGGGAATAGAAATATTGCCACCTAACATCAATGAAAGTTTTTTGGATTTTTCTATTAAATCTAGCAACATACTTTTTGGTCTTAATGCCATCAAAAATGTAGGAGAAAATGCTATCTTGTCTATTATAGATTGTAGAGAAAAAGAAGGCATTTTTCATTCCTTAATTGACTTCTGTACGAGAGTTGATTTGAGGCTTTGCAACAAAAGAGTAGTAGAAAGCTTAATCCAAGCTGGCTGTTTTGATGCTGTCGGAAAAAGGAAATCTTTGCTAGCAATAGTAGACCAAACAATATTAGAAGCATCAAAAATTCAAAAAGAAAAAGAAAAAGGACAACTAAACCTCTTTAGTAATAATCAGGAAAATATTATAAAAAAAGACCAAGAGCTGAGCAACGAAGAATTTTCTCATTTAGAATTACTAAGACTGGAAAAAGATATTCTTGGAATATATATTACAGGCCATCCCTTAAGCGAATACGCTGACTACATAAAAAAAAGACAACTCTTACAAATTAAAGACTATCTACCTCAAGAGGATGAGTTGACCGAGGAAGGTCAACTCACAAAAGATATTGATGAAAAAGAAGTTAGTCTTTTAGCGATGATTTCCAGCTTAAAAAAGAAATTAACCAAAGCAAAAAAAACAATGCTAACAGGTGATGTTGAAGACATGAGTGGAAAAATTCCTTGCGTGGTCTTCCCCTTTCATTATGAAAAAATCGGACATCTAGTTCAAGAAGACACCATTTGTATTATCAAAGGGAAAATCAACAACCGCAACGATCAACTGCAAATGATTATTGAAGAAATTGTTGATTTTGATACAGTTAAAAACAAAGTAAACTCTATTGAGATTACACCTAATATAGAAAATATTCCTAAACTAAAAAATCTCTTACTTGAAGAAAACGGAACAATACCGGTGTCAATCGTTGTTGATGGCTACAAAATGAAACTAACAGAAGAATATTGGACAAACATTCAATGTATTCCTAAAATAGAAAAATTTGTTGGACAAGAAAATTTAGTAGTCAAATAATCCTTTTATCATATTCTTGCCATTAAGGCTTCTAGCTTAAAAATATTTAAGTCTAAAAACGGCATAGGATTTATCGGTTTATTTCTATAACGAACTTCATAATGCACATGAGGACCAGTACTAAGACCTGTCGAACCACAATTTGCAATAATCTGCCCTTTAACAACTTGGTTTCCTGGTGAAACCAGAAACTTATCCAGATGCGCGTAAACCGTACTAAGTCCATTCTGGTGATCAACGACAATCATCTGCCCATACCCTCCTGACCAACCAGCACTAATTATTCTTCCGGAAGCAGTCGCTTTGACAGGAGCACCTACAAAACCTGGAATATCTAAACCGGAATGAAACTCTATCCTACCCAAAATTGGATGTAACCTGTACCCATATCTTGCAATAATAAATCCATATAAAGGCCAAATTGACGGGGTTTTATCGTATTTCTCTCTAAGTATAGAGGCTTTTGTATAAATACTACCAAAACTATCTTCTTGAATTTCAGCTAAAGCAAGGATGACCTTTAAGTTATCCGAAACAATATCTAGTTCTTGCTCCTGTTCAGAAGCAAAGTTATTCAGTTTTTTTTTAAGCCAACTGAACTGAATTGTCTATTTACGCCCATTCCCAACATTTTTCTAATGTCAGAATCTCTTTCCTTGAGCCCCAACATGACTATGCGAAGGTTGTCTGTTTCAGAACGGAAAGACTTTAGCTCATCTAAAACTAGCTGGTTTCTACGTTCTTGTTGCACATACTGCATAGCAAATTTTGAAAGTTTAGTTGAAAAATATATAGTACTAACAAACATTGTTGTTAACAAAAACAGAGAAACCACTATCAATAACAGAGTTCCAGTCCCTATACTATACTCTTTAGCGCTTCCAGCCTTATGTGGAATAACCAAAAAAGTTATTTTCTTTTTTGCAAACATATTCTTATTTTACAACCTTTTTATAAATTAATGCAACCTAAGGGTTTTTTATTGCTTTACAATAACAATTCTTACCAGTAAATCTGTCTCTATAATGTTGCAAAAAAGGAGTTATCTTCCTAACTGGAGCTTTAGCAGTTTTTAATCTTTCTTTGATTTCTTGATCGCTAAGCCTTACATTAAGTGTCCTCTTTGGTATATCAATATCAATAATATCCCCATCCCTAACTGCACCAATATTCCCACCATTATAAGCTTCCATTTCAACATGACCTATACATGGACCAGAAGTGCCACCAGAAAATCTTCCATCGGTTATCAACGCTACTCTTTTGTAACCAGCACCTTTAATGGCATCTGTTGGTGTTAGCTGTTCTGGCATTCCTGGAGCACCGGCAGGTCCCATATAGACCATAAGAACAACGTCTCCCTCTTGAATTTTGCCCGTTGATAATGCTTTCAGTAAATCATCTTCATCCGAAAAAACCTTGGCTGGGCCAGAATGCACCATCATTTCAGGCTCTACTGCTGTTTGTTTAACCACAGATGACGTTGCAATATTCCCTTTCAAGACTGCAATCCCACCTTGTGCCATATAAGCCTTATCAAAGTTTCTAATAACGTTATCATCTAACACCTTAGCAGCTTCAGCTATGGCTTTCACTGATTTTCCTGAAACAGTTATTCCATCGATTATTGCGTCTTTAAATCTATTCAAAATTGCGGGCACTCCACCAGCTTTATGAAAATCAAGCATATCGTGGTCACCAGCTGGTATCATTTTACATAAATTCGGTGTCTTACGTGCAATTTCTTCAAATTTATCTATAGGAATATCAATTCCTAATTCTCTAGCTATTGCTGGAATATGTAACACTGCGTTTGTAGAACCACCCATAGTCATATCAACACGAACAGCATTTTCAAAAGCTCCTGTAGTCATTATTTGTGATGGTTTTATATCCTTTTTCACTAACTCCACAATACGCTTACCTGTTTCATAAGCAATTTTTATTTTCTCTGGATCTAAAGCTGTTGTTGAAGCACACATCGGTAACGACATACCTAAAGTTTCCGTAACACAAGCCATAGTATTAGCAGTAAATAAACCAACACACGAACCAGCTCCACAGGCCAAACAATCTCTTGTTTTCTTTTCTGCTTCCTCTAAACTAATCTTCCCAGCTTTAACCTGACCAGTTAGCTCAAAACCCTGAATTGGATGACACTTATTACCTTTCTCATCATGATTGGATAACATTGCTCCACCAGTAACCATAATAGCGGGAATATCAACTCGTCCAGCTGCCATTAACATACCAGGAGTAATCTTGTCACAATTTGTTACACCAACCCATCCATCTAAGGAATGGGACAAAGTCATAATCTCAATGTTATCAGCTATATTATCTCTAGAGGGTAAGGAAAGTCTCATCTCAACGTGCATAGCAATTCCGTCACAAACACCAGGAACTCCCCATTCAAAAGGAACACCCCCAGCATCACAAATACCACGCTTAACTTCTGCTGTTAAATCATTCAAAAGAATATGCCCTGGGATTATGTCATTATATGAATTAGCGACACCAATAAAGGGTTTATTTTCATCAAAGGCAGAAGCAGAAACTCCTGCAGACATAAGTAAGGCTCTATGAGCTAACGTTTCAGCACCTTTTTTTAATACTTCAGATTTCATAATTCTCTCCTCTTTGGATTTTTAATTAATATAAATTATCACACTATTGGATAACTGATGCAATAAGAACAAGCGGTTTACAACAAAACGTTAAGATAGTAGGATAAAATAACAAAAGGAGGGATAGCACCTATTGATTTTTAACAAAAAACAACAAGACCTTACAAAATCCATAGATACCCCTGCAGACAAAACGAACTGGGAAGACTGGACATGGCAAGTTAAACATACAATAAAAACTCTAGAAAAATTCGAAGAAATAACTAAAATAAACCACTCCAATAAAGAAAAAAAACTACTACAAAAAACTATTAACAAATTTCCACTTAGCATTACGCCCTACTATTTATCGCTTATTGACCCTGATAATTACCAAAATGATCCTATTTATCTACAATCTTTCCCTAGACCAGAAGAATTGATTACTTGCCCATATGAAATGTCAGACCCATTATCAGAAGACAAAGACTCTCCTGCTCCTTTTCTAACACACAGATATCCGGACAGAGTACTCTTACATGTCAGCAATCTCTGCTCTATGTATTGCAGACACTGTACTAGAAAAAGGAAAGTAGGAGACAAGAACACTATCGCCAATTTTGAGGAACTTGAAGAGGCTTTTCAATATATTGAAAAAACAGAAAAAATAAGAGACGTGTTGTTATCTGGCGGAGATCCGTTAATGTTATCTGATGAAAATTTAGACAGAATTCTGAACAGAATTAAAAAAATACCTCATGTAGAAATAATAAGAATTGGAACAAGAATGCCAGTTGTTTTGCCTTATAGAATAACAGATAATTTAATAAAAATACTTAAAAAATATCAACCGTTATATATTAACACTCACTTCAACCACCCCAGAGAAATAACTACTTCTTCTAAAAAGGCCCTTGCTCTACTTGCAGACTCAGGGTTTGTTCTTGGTAATCAATCGGTGCTTCTCGCTGGAATTAATGACTGCCCTCGGATTATCAAAACTTTATGTCATAAATTAGTACAAAACCGAGTAAGGCCATACTATCTTTACCAGTGTGATTTATCGGAAGGACTAACGCATTTCAGAACACCTGTAAGCAAGGGAATCGAAATACTAGAAAGCTTAGTCGGTCACACTTCAGGGTTTGCAAGACCAGTTTACGTGATTGATTCTCCTGGTGGCGGTGGAAAAATCCCTGTTTCTCCAAACTATATTATTTCGTGGTCCACCAATAAAGTGATTTTAAGAAATTATGAAGGAATTATTACTACTTACAAAGAACCAGATTCTTATGAAGCTGTCTTTTGTGATAGAGATTGCGATAACTGCAAACTACAGTTAAATCTTGAAGAAGCAAATAAGTTTTCTACCATTGGAATTGAAAAACTTTTATCAAACACAGATGAAACAATCTCCCTTATCCCCAACTCCAATAAAAGAATAAATAAAAGGAAGATTAAACAATCTGAATAAAATGGATAAAATAATTGAAATAAACAACTCAATCATTCAACATGGAAAAAGTAACAATCGCGTTTATATTATCAAGGCAGATAAAAACAATGCACTATCCTTAATAAATTCTGTTAATTCTTTAGCTAACAAAAATAATTACACCAAAATATTTGCTAAAATACCAGCTTCTTTGACCTCGACCTTCTTAAAAGACGGATACCAAAAAGAAGCATGCATAAGTGGCTATTTTAATGGCAAGGAAGATGCTGTTTTGCTAGGAAAATACTTCACCGAAGCAAGATCAATTATAACGAATAAAGAAGATATAAAGGAAATTATTTCTATAGCAAAAACTAAAAAAACAAAGAAAAAAATCAAGCTCCCAAGTGACTATAAACTTATAAAATGTTCTAAAAAACATGCGGAAGAAATGGCCGATATTTATAAAACAGTTTTTAAAACTTACCCTTTCCCTATTCATGATCCAAACTATATTAAATCAACAATGGATACTCATATCATGTATTTTGGAACTAAAATTAATGACAAAATTGTAGCCCTCTCTTCTGCAGAAATAGACAAAAATGCACAAAGCACAGAAATGACAGATTTCGCGACACTTCCAAACCATTTAGGAAACAATCTATCTTTAAAGCTTTTAAGAAAAATGGAGGAAGAAATGTTAAACCAAAACATCATAACTTCTTACACTATAGCTAGGGCTGACTCTTTTGGCATGAATATAACTTTTGCTAAAAATAATTACAATTTTGCAGGAACACTAACAAATAATACTAATATCTCAGGAAATATAGAAAGCATGAATGTCTGGGTGAAATCCCTAAAACAAATTACTTAATCTAAAAATAAATGAAAAAATTTTGTTGCTAATTAAGCTTTAATCACTGCACCAGCCATAGCAATACCCATAACTGCTAATGCTGAGACAATCCATCCGGCAATAATCATTTGCGACGGTGTAAATATAACAAAAAGGCATATTATAGCGATAGTTGCTAAAGAAATAATCCCTGAAATAGAGACAAGAGACCACTTTGCTGACTTACTAGCATTCTTTTTTTCTGTTGAGGTAATGGTCTTAATTGGTTTATCCATAAATCTATTATACCTCAATTAGTTTTTGGGAGCTACTGACCAAGCAATTACTTTCTGTTTTTTGCCCTTTACAACAACGTCGCCAATCTTATTTACTGGATGTTTTCCTTCTATAAGCTCTTTTGTCTTCTCTTCTATAACAATAGAATAACCTTCTCTTGTTAATGGTTGTAATCTAGCCGCGATATTAACAACATCACCAATAACAGTATAGTCCTTATGCTTCTGTGCTCCAATATTTCCAGCGATAGCTTTACCAGAACCAATGCTAATGCCTATATCAAGGGCAGACTTCCCTTCGGCTCCCCACCTTGCGTTTAAAGATTTAACAGCTTCTAGCATCGACAAGGCACAGCTAACTGATAGCTCAGCATGATTCTTCTGTTCAACTGGACTACCCCAAACTGCCATTAGCGCATCACCCATAAACTTATCTAAAGTACCTTCAAACTTAAAAACTTCTTCGGTTAATACATCTAAAACATCATTTAACTTCTCCACTACTTGCTCGGCCGGAAATTTTTCACACAAACTTGTAAACCCAACAATATCAGCAAAAAGCACACTAACATTTCTTTCCTTACCTCGCTCTGACAAGCTCTCTTCGCCTGAAACGAATCTATCTACAATATTAGGAGAAACATACTGCTTAAAAATTCCTTTTACTCTTGTTCTCTCTTCCTTAATATTTAAAAAATTCATAAAAAACCCGAACATCAAGCTGGCAGTTACCGAAAAGAACAAAGCTGTTTTCTCTAAATATATCCCGTTTTTATATAAAATATTTCCTAAAATTAAAATAAAACCCATAAAAAAACCTGAAAAAATAAACCCTATTAATGAACCTTTTGCTATTGTAATTAGATAAGTAATTGCCACAAAAAACAAAACTACGCAAAAGTAATAAAGATACGGAATCTCAGTGATGAATTCTTTATTTAAAATCGTTCTAATAGCATTCGCATGGATCATAACTCCGGGCATATTAATATCCACCGGCGTGGGAAAACTATCTTGCAAATAGCTGGCAGTCGAACCAACTAATACTAGCTTGTTACGGAAATAATCAGGGTTAAGCTCTAGAAAACCTCGCTCTAGTACATGGGCAAAAGGAACAACGCTGATACCTTTGTCTCCAGAAAAGTAGTTTATTAACATCCTGCCGTTATGGTCTAACGGTACTGCAATATCAGCTAAAAGTAGCTTGCTCCCATTTAAACGCAGCTCCCTATTATTAATGTTTTTATAAAGCATGCTTGCTTGTAAAGCAAAATACAATAAAGCCTCGTCTCGGTGATAAGCTAACATTGTATACCTTCTGATAAAAGAATCTCTGTCTAATACTGGGTTAACCATCGCCAAAACAGCATTGTCTTTTAGCTCTTTTATTGGATCTCTCAGCACAGGAAGATTTCTTTCCATATAGTAATCCCTGGCCAATATTACATTTTTTGATTTAGCTAGTTGTTTTGAGAAATCTAAGTCATCTTCATAGGCATAGCCACTATAAGAATCAAAATTTACATCAAAAGCAATAACCTTTGCTCCACCTTTATTTAATATTTTGACTAGTTCTGCATACTTGCTCCTAGCAACAGGCCAAACATCAAACTTTTTAAGTGAAAGATCATCTATCGCTACAACTACAATAAACTTTTCAACTGGATTACCCGTATCAATGTTTTTCTGATAATTATCAAAGAAAAAGTTATCAAATGTTTTAAAAGCCCCGATAAAATATATCAAACAGACTATTACAGAAATGATTAAAACACTTATAAACCCTTTTTTCATACAAATCCTTCTTGTCCAATTTAATTAAGAATTCACTGTCATCCCCGATTTAGTCGGGGATCAATTTTTTATTATTTACCTATACTACCAAAAGTTACTCATGAAATGGATTCCCGCCTACGCGGGAATGACACTATCCGCAAGAACGACAATATTTCCAAAAATGACTTTGGCTACAACAAACCCAAATAACTCTATTCTTAACTATACCAAATTTCCTTAAATTGTTTTATGGTTTTCGGTTTCTGTTATAGAATAACAATATGTTAGCAAAACGGTTGTTTTTTATTCTTTTTTTTATAGTTTCGATACAAACCATCTCTTTTAATCCCTTAAACGCACAAGATGCTACGAACATCAAAGCAATAGAGACAATAGAAGTAGCTGGGTGTTCTGGAGTAGCAATTTACAAACAAGGTTTAGTTTATGTTAAAAGAGCTAACTCGGAATACTGGCAACAAGTAGAACTATACACTAAATTTTATCCACTAGACACAATACAAACGGACAAAAAAGGCGTCTGTGAAATCAAGCTTTATGGTGACCATGTTTTAAGAATCGAACCAAGTTCAAACTTTTCTTTTGCTGAAAGAAATCCTGGCATAGACAAATGGGCCGCTTTTAAATTGAATGCCGGAAAAGTATGGGTGAAAGTCATCAACTCTGCACCAAATTCTGGAAGCTTTATTCTAGAAACGCCTCTTGCTTCCATCTCGGTAAAAGGAACTGTTTTCTCTGTTGAAGCACCTCACGGAAGAATAGTTGCTTATGATGGGATTCTGCAGGTCACTCAACAAAACTTAGAAATAACAATCAATGCTGGTGAACAGACTAAAATAAATCAATATGGTTTTATGACAACCCCAGAAGCGATAGACGCAGAAGGAGTCAGTGTTTTCGAAGAACTAGAAAAGAATGTTAAATACTTAACCCCCAAAGACATACAAACAATCAAATCCAAAGTAATTAATCCTATCAAAACAAAACTAAAAAACAAAATAAAGCAAAACAATGAACAAAAAACAGCTACAGCTCACAATATAAATAGTGAAAAGTCCATAGATAATGCAGATAATGATTTATTTGATATTGAAGATGATATTCAAAAACAAAACAATGAACTACTAATTTCAAAAAACAAAACTATTTCTATCTTGGAAGATTCCTTGCTTTACAGAAATCCAGCAATACTTTCCAAAATACCAGTTAATAGAATGAATACTGTTTATTACGAAGCCAGAAGTGATTCCAGTATCCTCAACTACAACTCCAAACATTCAGACAATTCCTATATAAACGACCCTAGCCAGGTCAATGCTGGGGCTAACGGAAGAATAGAGGAAAATCAAATACTCGGAGTACGAACTCTCGAAAGAGATATGGGCGTTGACGTTTACTTTAAAAAACAAAGATACCTTCAAATGATCGGCCCTGCTCAAGCCGAGCTTTATCAAAACAATATTCTTAGCTTTTTCTATGGTAAAGCTTTCCAAATAGAAAATAAAACCAGTCTTGGCTTACTGCTACGAAGCTCGATTATTACTTCGACAAAAGAAGACAAAACTACTTTCCTATCCCCATTTGCTAGTAGTTTCGGAGCTGGAACAGACAAAGCCTTTTTCTGCTACGCACTAGATCTGGGCTTGCTCCATTCCTTAACTCCTGAGTTTTCTCTTGGTTTATCTTATCAAGGGCTATTTGCCAATGAAACACTTGGATTTGAAGACTTGAGCGACAACAATTTATACTTAACCGGCATTTTCTTTAATGAACAACAAACCACAGAGCTATCTATAAAAAGCCATAAAAGCAACACAGCACTAATAATAAACAGTATCTTCCAGCTAAGCGAACTGCCCATTCTACTATTTACAACTAAAGCAGAACTAGCAAACAAGCACTCTCTTTATTCACTTATAACAAATCTAAAAACTTCTGATACCTTCCAGCTATTTTTAAAGTTAACCGTAGAACAGATGAAGGAAATTGCAGATAATAGAATACTAATTTTAGGTGGACAGCTAGATTTCTAACAAAGCTTTTTTTTCCTAAAACGCATCAACCTTTGGAAAGCTTTAATCCTTCGATGCCCAGTTTTAAATTCGTTATATCCATAAATAAACAAGGCAAATCCTAAGGGAATAATATAATAAATAACTCTATAAATCACGATAGTTCCCAAAATAGAAATATCAGCATAATAAGGGGCTAAAAGCATTAGCATTAATGTTTCAAAAACCCCTAAGCCAGCTGGAATATTACTAAAAATAACTATAATTTTGACAAACATAAAAATACTTATAAATTGCGAAAAGACTAAAGCGTCTGATCCTGGCAATAAAGTATAAAAAAGAGCAGAACCCAAAATAAAATCAGTAATACCAACTAATAACTGTAAAATTGCCAATCTATTAGAAGGCACGATGTACTGCGATCCTCTTATTTTTAAAGGAGTTTTTCGAAGAACGCCAACAAAAAAATAAAACAAAACTATCCCCAACATTAGTGGGCCTAATAATTGCCCTCTCAGCAACAACAAGTTACTAAAAATTGATGAATCAGGCAAAACTATTGGATGCAAAGTTAGAAAAACGCCAGCCACAGTAAACATGCCCAACCAAAAAGTAATTGTACAAAAAGTTATTGCTTTTGCGATGTGGATAGGGGAAATACCCCACTCGCTATAATATTTATATCTAATAGTAGAACCACTAACCAGAGCAAATCCAATATTTTCGCTAATAACATAGCTAATAAATGATCCCATAAATATTTTGCGAAATTTCACTGAATAGCCGAGATAAGCAACAGCAAGTAAATCATAACAAGTAAAAACAGTATAACTAAAAAACATCAGCACAAAGGCTAATAAAATCTTCGTATTATCAATCGCATTCAGGCTGACGATTACATCAGCAAAAGAAATACCTTTTAATTTATCGATAAGCACGCTCACCGAAAAAATAAAAAGCAAAAAAACAATCGCCGAAACGATGATTGGAAGTATTCTATTTTTTATTTTCTTTGCCATAATCTATCGATATTCAACATTACTTTAAATAAGCTGTTTTATCAACGCTTTATTTTGCTATAATAAACTAAGTGTTGGAAATATTTCAATTTAATTAAATGAACTATTCAACATTAAAAAGGAGAAAAACATGGATGATATTTCAAAAAAACTTGAATACAAAAAAACTAATGGCTGGGGAAATAAAACAATAGACCTAGGTGCTATCAATGAATATTGCCACAAATACATAACGTTTCTTTCTAACTATAAAACAGAAAGACAAGCTGTGGCTTACTGTACAGAGCTACTTGCTCAAAATGGCTTTACTGAAGGCTCAACTAATAACTTTTTCCTAACACACAAAGATAAAAACGTGGGAATAGTCAGAATACCTAATAATTATGATTTAACCAAAGGCGTAAATATGCTAGTTTCACACCTTGATTGTCCTCGCCTAGACCTAAAACCAAACCCTTTGTATGAAGACACTGACCTAGCCTATTTAAAAACACACTACTACGGTGGCATAAAAAAATATCAATGGGTTTCCAGGGCATTGGCAATTCACGGGGTTATCTTCAATAAAGAAGGCAAGCGCATTGATGTCTCAATTGGCGAAGACGATAATGATCCTGTATTTTTTATTGCAGACCTACTTCCCCATCTTTCCCATAAAGTGCAAGAAGATAAAAAAATTAAAGATGCTATTACTGGCGAACAATTAAATGTGCTAGTAGGGAATATGCCTTTTCTTTTAAATAATGAAGAAGATAAGGAAAAGAAAAACTCCGTTAAATTAAACATACTTCATTTACTAAACGAAAAGTACGGAATCACAGAAGAAGACTTTACTACTGCTGAAATAGAAATTGTGCCTGCAGGGAAAGCCAGAGAACTTGGATTTGACAGGTCCATGATTGGGGCCTACGGACATGACGACAGAGTTTGTTCCTACAATGCTCTAAAAGCTATTATAGATGCAAAAAACACTGAAAAGCCTATGATGGTCTGGCTGGTAGACAAAGAAGAAATCGGTTCTGACGGTAACACCGGCGCAAAAAGTGCTTTTATCAGACAAATACTTAAACAAGCCTTTATCAATTCAGGCCAAGAACCAAGTGCACTAAAAATTGACGAGTGTTTATTCAATAGCCTTGCCCTCTCCGGAGACGTAACTGGTGCTTATGATCCAGAATGGAAAGAAGTCTTTGAGGCTAGAAACTCTGCAAAACTAGGATATGGCGTATCCATGGAAAAATACGGTGGGTCAAGAGGGAAATCGGGTAGTTCCGACGCTAACGCTGAGTATATATCTAAATTAAGAAAACTGTTCAACGAAAACAATATTGTTTGGCAAACAGGTGAATTGGGAAAAGTTGACGAAGGCGGAGGAGGAACTGTTGCCAAATTTCTGGCAGCTTATGGCATGGAAATAGTTGATGTTGGCACTCCTGTTTTAGCAATGCATTCGCCAATGGAATGTTGTTCAAAACTAGACATATTCATGACCTACAAGGCTTACAAGCTGTTTCTCGAAAAAGCATAAAATCAAACTACGTTTACTGATTTACGTCTAAGAGCTATAGTTGTAATATAATGTTTTGTTTGGAGACAGTTAATGATAAATTTCATATTACACGAACTTGCTGTTTTAGCTAAAATTTTTCATGTTACAAGTGATGTATTATTATTATTTATCCCTGTTTTCCTCATAGCACTTCTGGTACTGCAAAATTTGAAATTATTCCCAATAAAATACAATCAATCTTTGAAGTCATTTATGAATTTTTAGAGTCACAAATGCGTGTTCTGTTCCAAACGAATAAAGATTATAAGAACTGGATGCCTTTTTTCTTATGTCTTTTCTTCTACATCCTAATACACAACCTATTGGGAGTTATACCGCAAAATCATGCATTAACATCTAATATCTTAATAACGGGGTCTTTGGCTTGCTTGGTAATATTCGTAAGTATTTGGATAGGGATCAGGAAAAAGGGATTCCTAGGATTTTTTGTTGGGCTAACACCCTCAGGAGTCGCCTGGCCAATAAGATTGCTCCTTTTTCCAATAGAGCTAATTTCAATAATTTCTAAGGCCTTCTCTCTATCTGTAAGATTAGCCGCAAACATGTTTGCAGGTCATATGGTTATAGTCATCTTAATTTCCTTAACCGAAATTTTTAAATCAGCATTTGTTGTACCCTTAGACATTGTTGTAATAACAATAATGTTATTTTTCGAAATAATGGTATCATTCATTCAGGCATTCATATTCGCTTATCTTTCAGCGATATATGTAACTGATACAATGTATGAGGGGCATTAAAAGTTTAATTATTGAAGTGTTTCTTTGTTTAAATATATGGGCCAAACCTAAACAAATTAACACCTAAACGATTAAATAAATAAAAATTATTAAAGGAGGCAAAAAAATGGATTTACATTACGCATCAGCAGCATTTTCCATAGCAATAGCATCAATAGGAGGGTCAACAGCAATAGGACTGGTGGCAGGTAAAGCAATTGAGTCTATTGCCAGACAACCTGAACAATCGGGAAACATTAGGGCCACAATGATTATCGCGATTGCTTTTATTGAAGCAGCCATTCTCTATGCATTAGTTATTAGTTTTATGATATTAGCTCAAAAATAAAGGCAATAATGGGAAGCACTAACTACCTACTGATACTTTGGAATCTGATAGCATTTCTATTAATGTTAATCATTATTCGTTATGCTATCTGGCCTAAACTGTTTTATTACATTGAGGCCAGAAGAAAGAAAATAGAGTCACTGCAGAGCTCTTATGAAAGACGCAATAAAGAAATTCTAGATTTAACAGAAAAAATTAAAGAAGAAAGTTTAAACGCATCTGAAAGAAGAAAAAAAATTCTTATTGATACAAAAAATGAATGCACAACAATGAGAAAAGACCTTATCCACAAGGCTCACATGGAAGCGTCTTCTGTATTAGATATGGCTCGTCTAGAAATAAAAAAGGAAAAAGACAAATCTTTTCAAGAAGTTCGCCAAGATGTTTCGGTTATTATTGCGAAGTCTATCAAAGAAGTACTTTATAATATCGTTGATGAAGATCTAGACAAAAGAGTTATTGAAGAAATAAAAAAGGTGGTAACTTCCGTTGAATAAAAAAGAAGAAGCCATCTACTATAGCCTTTTTCAATCAATTGTTTCAAATAACGAACCAAAAGCTACCGTTAGAATTGTGCGTGAGCTATATAAAATACACTGGTTCATTTCTGATAATAGACAAATTCAGTACTATCTTGAAAACATTCTCGAAGATAAAAAAGTCCGAGAAGACATTCTTTTATTAACCGTTCACAAATTATTAGAAGACCCCTGCGAATACACCTTAGCCTTTCTTATCTATTTATTAAGAAAAAATTTATTACACAAGCTTAGCTATATCATGCATTTCTTTAAATACTATTTTGCAAAAGAAAGAAATTTACTTTTAGTTGAGGTTATTTCACGCTACCCGCTTGATGAACAAACGCTTTCTTTCTATAAACAAAAAATTGAAACTACGAATAAAATGCAGGTAGCATTTGTTCACAAAACTGTTCCCAATATGCTTGGAGGGTTTAAGCTTCGCTGGCATGAAGGAGAAATAGACGCAACACTAAGAAGAAGAGTCGACAAAATAAAAGACATAATTATACAAAGGAAGTGACGGAGATGTTGGGAGAAAAAATAGAACAAAAACTAAGTCTTGTAGAGGAAATTCTAGAACAAATAGAACAATATGAAGACAACATCAAAAAACAAGAAGTTGGGTTTGTGCTTGATAGTGGTGATGGAATCGCCAGAGTTGGGGGACTTCCTGGTGCACTAATGGGAGAAATTTTGGATTTTGGTAACAACGTCTTTGGCGTAGTCTTCAACCTAGAAAACGAAGAACTTGTAGCTGTTGTGCTAGCGAGGCACAATAAAGTTATGCTGGGTCA
>Ga0265294_10002844_pt1 | contig 22479 bp, 23 predicted proteins | sample MunlanPumphouse3_FD_192504 | JGI IMG/M metagenome (GOLD analysis project Ga0265294, IMG submission 192504) | Groundwater microbial communities from a municipal landfill in Southern Ontario, Canada - Pumphouse #3 | ecosystem: Environmental > Aquatic > Deep subsurface > Groundwater | place... | reverse complement strand
TTATTCGAGCTATAATACTTCGAAACATTTACTAGTTTAATCACATACTTCACCTCACGTGTAATGGTATTATATCATGATAAAAACGAATATGCCAATCCACTATATTGATTTTTAGCCCAAAAAAAGAAAAAGTCAGAAATAATCTGACTCTTTTGGTTATCTAGATAATTTCGATTTCGGCGAAATCCAGTTCAATCGGTGTTTTTCTGCCAAACATATCAACTAAAATCTTGACAGTACCTTTCTCGTCATTAATACTTTCTATCGTTCCGATGCGTCCAATCAAGGCTCCAGAAGCAACTTTAACACTTTGGCCGACTTGAGCATTGAGTTTTTGAACTTGTAAAAGGCCACACTTCTTAAGAATTGGATTAATCTCTTCAGCAAGCAAAGGAATTGGTTTGGTTCCACCACCGGAACTTCCGAGAAAACCGGTAACCCCCGGTGTGTTACGCACAACAAACCAAGAATCATCGGTAACAATCATCTCGATAAAAACGTATCCAGGAAACATTTTCACCATTTTTTCTTTGATTGACCCATCGGCTTTCTTCTCGGTTTTTAATTCCTCGGGAATCATAACCTGGAAGATTAAGTTTTCCATCTGCATTGTTTCAATTCGCCGAGACAGATTATCCTTAACCGAATTTTCAAATCCGGAATAAGTTTGAACGATGTACCATAAACGTTTGTTTTCTATCATGATATCGATCAACTTTCTACTTAATTATCCATTGAAAAAGTGGGTCAAGAGCGAATCCATATAAGATGAAAACAAACATTAAAAACAATAAAAAGCCGAAGACTCGAATTGCATTCTTGCTTAACTCTTTCGCGGTTGGCCATGTCACCTTTTTGAGTTCCGAAAAACTCGGTTTGAAGAAGGGTATTGCCAAATACACGATGACTAAAGCTCCTACAAGAATTAAAAACGATCCGGTAAGAATCCGTTTAAGATCGGTGTTAAAAAACCAGTTGATGAATTCGTATGGAGAATTACCGATTGTTGTGGAATCTAAGGTAACAGTACCGAATTTTCCTAAAACAATATAAACGCCATATAACAATAAAACGGGTGCTAAGATGGCTAACAACCAGTTTTCAAATTTATATTCTTTCTTGAGAATTTCCATCACCCGAGAGTGTTTTTCTTCAGGGGTCATTGCTAATCTCGCTTCGCGGGCTTTTGCTTTGGCTTCGGCTTTCTTGGCTTTCATTTCGGCTTTGGCCGCTTTTACTGCTTCTTTATCTAATTTTTTCTTTTCGATATCAGCCATGATACCCTCCTACTTGCTTTCCTTGTGAATCGTATGCTTTTTACATTTCGGGCAATATTTACTTGCTTCATACCGACCGGTTCTCCCGGAGGCAATTTTAATTTCATAATTACGTGACAAACACTCTTGACAGATGAGGATTGCTTTATCTTTCACAGTTATCAACTCGCTTGCTTTATTAAATGTACCAAAAAAAGACTATTTTGTCAAGAAAATCATCATTGCAAATGCATTTTAATTTTTTGACGAATGCGGTCAATCGCATTATATACTTTTTTGATTGGCACGTTTTGTTCACGAGCAATTAGATCGACGGGTTTATCATTGATAAATTTTGCCACAAAGACAACGAGTTCCAGCTGGGACAGATGATCGATTGCTTGTTTGATATCCGTCTCCGTATATTGATTACTTTCAACTTCCTCGACGTGATAATCAATCAATACGGGAAATTTTTCCCGAACGAATTTGAAATAACGTTGTCGCGTCCGAATGATAGAAATAAAATGATGTTCTAAATTGGTTTCGAAAAATCGCATAAACGATTTTTTGCGGTCATCATCGTATTTAAGGACTGATTTATAAAGAACAATCATTCCTTCTTGAAAACAGTCGTCAAATTCGTCGCTCAGGTTAAATTTGGCAATCTTTTTCGCAACTAGATATTTGTATTTATCGAACATCAGTTCCAGTGCTTCTTCGTTGCCCTGTTTGATAAGATCGATAATCTCAAAATCATTGTAGTCGCGAAAGTTCATTTACTTCTATCTCGCTCTTTTCCGTAATACTTCAAAAATGATGATTCCGGCACTGACCGAGGCGTTAAGACTGTTGGTTTTTCCTACCATCGGAATTTTAACCGTATAATCTGCGTTTTCTTTGACTAATCGGCTAATACCTTTCCCTTCATTGCCAATGATTAAGCATAGCGGAGGATCGACAATGATTTCATCATACCGTTTTTGGGCATCAATGTCGGTTCCTACAATCCAGAATCCTAATTTCTTGAGTTTAGCAATCGTTTGATTAAGATTCGTTACTTCGATAATGTTGATGTGTTCGATGGCTCCTGAAGCTACTTTAGCGACGGTTCCCGTAATGCCAACACTACGATTTTTGGGAATGATGATACCGAACACACCCCCAGCTTCAGCACTTCTAATAATGGCTCCAAAATTGTGTGGGTCTTCAATGCCATCCAGCATAATTAATATCGGGTTTGTGATTTTAGAATCACGGATTTTTATCTCTAGTTCCGCAAATGTTATTGTTCGATATTCTTCAATCTCCAAAACTATTCCTTGATGGTTACCGGAAAATCGCGAATCAAAAGTAAGTTTATCTAACATACATAAAGGAATTTGCTTTTTAATAATCAAATCACGTAAATCCTGATTGGTATTATTGATTACGAAAGCTTGAGTAACTGCTCGTTCGGTATTCAAAATTTCGCGACAAGGATTTTTTCCAAAAATATTGACACTCATATCATCACCACTTTTATTTTACCACATGTACTGTGATCTTTTTTTGAGAATAGTGGGATTTTTTGCGTTAAAAATCCCGCTTTTTATGCTAGTGTTTCTTCAATGATGTGAATACTTATCGTCACGATTTCATCCATGCGAGCGAAGGTTTTTTCTAAATATAAATAGCCAATCAAGGCTTCAAAACCGGTCGCCCTATGATACGTTCCTAGATCGGCATTTTTGGGTTTATGAGTCGATTCCGCATTTCTACCACGTTTATATATTTCGATTTCCGCATCGGAAAGGCACTCCGATACCAGCCGATCAATAATGTTTGCCTCGCCGTTCGCTGAAGTGAATTTAATGGCCAATCGGTGGAGATCATTGACTTTTGTCAAACCCGTTTCCATCAAGTGCTCACGAACTTTTATTTCCCAAATTGCATCACCCAAATATGCGAGTGTCAATCCATTGTACATATTCATCTTATACCAAATTTTTATGTGCCAGTTCGTTGCGAAGAACATCAGCCAACTGAAAATCCTTAGCTTTTCGAGCGGCCTCCCAGCGAGCTAACAAGTCTTTATCATTCGCCGTCAAAGGCACTTGATCTATCGATAAACCCAATATCATTAGCATATAGTTCATAGCTTTCAGGATTTGATTCATGCGCTCATAGTCGGTTTTTTGCCGCATAAGGTTATTGATAATTTTCAATGCTTGGTTTACAGCTGTCAAGGCGTTGGCGGTATTGAAGTCGTTTTCCATGGATTCAGTAAACGCTGAAATAATCGCTGTTATATCCGGATCGGTAATCTCACAATTAATATGATAGACCGAATTATAATCTAAAGTGACAAATATTCCGATAACGCTTTTTTTCAATCGTTGCCATTCATTGACATAACTATCCAAAGAGTCTTGCGAATAAGCAATCGGGGCTCGATAATGTGTTGAGAGCAAAAACATCCGAAATGCCATCGGGTCAACCGATAAATCTTTGACCCAGACGACATTGCCTTCACTTTTACTCATTTTCTCGCCTTCAAGGTTAAGGCGACCGTTATGCATCCAGATTTTTGCGCAACGATGTCCCTTGCAGGCCAAAGACTGAGCGATTTCATTTTCGTGATGAGGGAACATAATATCGATTCCACCACCATGGATGTCAATCTCTTCGCTGAAAATATCATCAATCATCGTAACGCATTCCGTATGCCAACCCGGCCTACCGACTGAAAATGGTGAATTCCAATGAACCCCTTCGACGGTTCTTTTCCACAACACAAAATCCAAAGGGTTTTTCTTTTTATCATTCACTTCAATTCGCGACCCAGATAATAAATCATCTAGTTTTCGATTGGATAATTTCCCGTATTCGGGAATTTTATCGACGCTAAAAAAGACATCGCCATCCACAATATAGGCAAAGCCTTTATTGACCATTTCCTGAATATAAGCAATAATCTGGGGCATATACTCCGTAACTCTGGGCTTGATATAATCGGTTTTAGATCCCAATTTTTCCACGTCAGCTAAAAAAGCAGCAATGAAGCGATTGCTTACATCAAGTTCAGAAACGCCTTCACTAATAGCTTTCTGTATAATCTTGTCATCAACATCTGTAAAATTAGAAACAAATTTTACCGTAAATCCGATGGCTTCAAAATATCTTCTTACAACATCGAAAAAAACTACCGGCCTGGCATTACCGATATGGATATAATTATAGACGGTCGGTCCACAGACATACATCGAAACTTGGCCTTCATGATAAGGAACGAAGGTCTCAAGCGAGTTTGTATAAGAATTGAATATTTTCACAAGTTTTCACTTCCTTTTACGTACAGTCAATTATATGAAATAATCGCTATTTTTTCAAGGGGTATCGCGATTATGCGGATAAAAAAAGAGCATCAGTTTTACCTGAATTGCTCTTTTCTACTGGTTAACTAGGTCGACTATTACAGTTTTACTATGTTAGCAGCTTGCGGGCCTCTAGCACCATTGGTAACGTCAAAACTTACTTTTTGACCGTTCTCAAGAGCTTTGTAGCCTTCGCCTTGGATTGCTGAGTAGTGAGCGAAAATATCTTTTCCATCTTCACCAGTGATAAATCCGTAGCCTTTTTCTGCATTAAACCATTTTACTGTTCCGTTCATGTGTTTCTCCTTTATTTATTTTTGATGCTGAATACATTATACAACTATCATTTTTAAAATGCAAGTTTTATTTCCCAAAATATGCGGATAGCCGTATAACGTTGTCGTTTAGCGATATTTATCACCATTTACTCGCTTGAGTTTTCGGTTTCTTCTATATTGTTTCCTTCCATCTGTTGGTCATCGTCCAATAGATCAACGTTTTTGATGCGACCGAATTTTGTAGTAATCTTCTCAACTCGAGTGTTAACATCAGAACTCTGCTTAGTGAGTTTTTGGATATTTTCGTTTAACCGTAACCAGTCGTTATTGAACTTTTCAAATTCTTTATTGAGTTGCATTAATTCACGATTGATTTCGGCGGTATATTTACTGCGTTCGTAATCTATTGATACAGCACGATATGAAGAGAGCAACGGAATTAACGTGGTTGGAGAAACAATCGTCACGTTTTTGGAGCGTGCATGTTCAACGATATTTTGTAGTCGGGAATGGAGAAGCGCTAAAATGCCATCAGAAGCAACAAACATTAAAGCATAATCAGCGGTGATTCCGGAAATGATGTATTTGGATGCAATTTCGTTAATATGTTTTTTGACATCGGCACCAAAGGTTTGAATTAGTTTGATTTCTTCCTCTTTGGCCAAGTCCTTATTATCAAAAAGCTTTGAGTATGCTGAAAAAGGAAATTTCGAATCAATTGCGATCATCCCATTCGGTTCTGGCATGAAAATAACCGCATCAGCACGAACTGATTCACTTTTTCCGCGAGCTTCTTTGATAGTGTATTGAATGTCATACAATTTCTTATTATCTCCAAAAACGCTGTACAGCAATTGATTAAGCTGATATTCGCCAAAAGAACCACGGCTTTGATTGTTTTTAAGAATTTGCTGCAAGCCAATCATCTCATTGGATAGTTCTTGAATATTCTTTTGGGCGTCGTCGATTACTTTTACCCGCTCCGCAATCTGCAAGAAAGTTTGATTCGTTTCGGTAAAACCCTTACTAAGACGATCTTCAACCTTTTCATTGATCAAACCCATACGCTTATCGATGGTTTCATTCAATCCTTGAAAGCTTTCATTGAGTCGCAAAGTAATTTTCTCCTTGAATGCTCCCAGTTCTGAATTAACCGCAATTCGAAAATCGGTGATGTTTTCTGCGGATTTTTGATTATTATCGCTCAATTTCTGATTGACTTGATCGTTAAATTTCATAATGGCATCGAAAATTGATTGTGAAACCGTCGTTTTCATGTTTCCGAGTTGATTGGAAATTTCTGCGTTTAAACGCTTAATTTCTTCGCCACCATTACCTAATGAAGCTTTCTTTGAGAAGATGATGTATAAAATGCCAGTTAAAACGAGAACGATTAAGATGATAATAATAACAAACATCAAGTCGGGATCCATATATACCTCCAAAGATTCTAGAATAAAGGACTAAATAAATTAAATAAACCCTGAATGAAACGTCTGAAGAACCCGCGTTTTTTCCACACTTCAGCATTTATTTCATTTGATTTTGTCAAATCATCTGCGAATGATTTTACCAAGACATCCACCGCGGGATTACTGAATATACTGGTAACTTCAAAATTCAAGTGAAAACTCCGGGGGTCAAAATTAACAGACCCGACCGAGGCGATAACATCATCAACGATTAATATTTTCGAATGAACAAAGTGATCTTTTAGTTCAAATATTTTGATGCCGTAGGATAACAACTGTTCATAAAAAGATCTTGTTGCGAATCCAACGGTCACATAATCACTTTTCCCGGGGACTAAAAAAGTGACTTCTACATTACTTCTGGCTGCGATTTTCAAAGCCGACATCATTTCTGGCTCAATAATTAGATAGGGAGTAACAATTTTTATCGACTTTTTGGCCGTTACAATCATTTTAAGATAAACATCTTTAATCATGTCGATTTCAAAATCTGGCCCTGATTCGATGACGGAAAACAACCCAGGAAATAATTCAATTGATTTATCAAGTGGTTTCTCCAAAACGTTTGCAGTAATATAATACCAATCTTTGATGAAAACGTTTTGAATGCTAGTCACGCCATTTCCTCGAATTAAAACATGTGTATCGCGCCAAAATCCGAATTTTACGGAATCATGGTTGTACTCATCAGCTAAATTCATACCCCCAACAAAACCAATATGGCCATCGATAATAATCGCTTTTCGATGATTACGGAAATTGACATTGCTATTGAATAACGAAATTTTTTGAGGGTCAAAGACCCCGACTTTTACACCAGACGCTTTTAATGATTGGAGGTATTCGTGTTTAAGGTATTTATTACTACCAAGGTGATCATAGATAAGATAAACATCAACACCCGTTCTCGCCTTTTCTTTTAACACGTCCATTACCCGGGTGCCAATCTGGTCATTTTTGATAATGTAAAATTCCATCATTATATAATCTTCTGCTTGTTGAAGCTCCGAAATCAGGCGCGGGAAAAAAATATCGCCGTTGTTCAAAACCTCAACATAAGTATCGTTTTCATATACCGATCGCCGTGTTGTTTCTTTGATAAACTGATAAACTTCGCATTTATCATAATTTTCAAGATGCGGATCAGTTTTCTCTTCCAGTTTCAAAAATTGCTTTTCTGCAATCAATGGTCTAGTTTTGAGCAATTTTTTCGTTGTGAAGTCACGAGCGAAAACAACATATAAAATAATTCCGATGACCGGAGATAATAACATTATGATAATCCAATGGGATTTATTGTATGCATACGTCTGTTTGAGAATAATACGAAATGAGATCAAAACCGCTAATAGTCCAAGGCCAATTTCAAAGATATATAACCAATATTTCCCGGACAGGAAGAAGTCTCCGCTCTCGAAAAGATCTTTGAGAATCGAGGCGATATTCGTTTGTACAAGCAACATGGTGTAGATAAAAGTAACGACAATAAACAAAACAATTACTTGAAATCCTCGTCGCATAACGAATCCTCCTTATCCTATTTATTAAAAATTATAACATAAAATCATCTGAAAAACCGTTGTTTCCGATAAAAAAGCAGGTTCCCAAACGGGAATCTGTTGTTTTGATAGAATTATAAATTATATATTTATTTCTTTGACTTCTTTTCGTGTAGCTTTATCGTATTGAAGTTGATAGAGATTATAATACAAACCTTTAAGTTTTAACAGATGTTGGTGATTTCCTATTTCTACTATTTTTCCTTTTTGCATCACAGCAATATTATTGACATGTTGAATGGTCGATAACCGATGAGCGACGATAATCATCGTGCCGATATTCATCATCTTCTTGAGTGATTCTTGAATCAGTTCTTCCGTTTCGGTATCGATATTAGCCGTGGCTTCATCCAAAATCATAATCGATGGTTTACGTAGCACAGTTCTTGCAAAAGATAACAATTGTCGTTCTCCTGCGGAAAAATTATTACCGCGTTCACGTACTAATTCTTGATATTTTTCTGGCAAACGTTCGATGAATCGATCCGCATTGACATATTTAGCTGCTTCAATAATGTCCGATTCAACTAAGGAATCATTACCCATCCTTATGTTAGATTCCACTGTTCCCGAAAACAGGAATACATCTTGAAGCATTTGTCCAACCTTTGATCTTAAAGACTCAATTTTAATTTTCTTGATATTAATCCCGTCAACAAGAATTTCCCCTTTTTGAATATCGTAATTGCGAACAATTAAACTCATAATAGTCGTTTTTCCTGATCCAGTCGCTCCAACAAAAGCCATTGTCTGTTTCGACTTGACTATAAAGGATACATCTTTTAAAATCCAGTCCTCTCCCAAGTAAGCAAACCAGACGTTTCTAAACTCAATTTCCCCCTTGACTTCGGTAAGCTCGATGGCATCAGGAGCATTAACAATTTCCGGCAAGGTGTCGAGAATTTCAAAGATGCGTTCACCGGATATAAAAGATGATTGTAAAACATCAAACTGCTCGGCCAAATCTTCAATTGGGTTAAAAAAACGTCGAATGTAATCGGTAAAAGCAAATAATATTCCGATTTCTAAAGCCCCTACCATTGCTTTTTTCCCACCAATCCACAATACTAGAACTAGAGCGATTGCATATAAAAAGTACATCAGCGGTCGATAGATAGCATTGATAAAAGTTTGGAAGTAATTGCTTTTATACAAATCATTATTTTTCTGTTTAAATTGATTGAGCTTGAACGTTTCTCGATTAAAAATCTGGATAATTCGCATCCCCGAAAGATGTTCAGATAAGAATGCGTTGATTCCCGAAATGTGATACCGTATTCTTCGATAAACTAAACGGGCATATTTACGGAACACAAAAGAAGCGATGAACACGAACGGAACCACGATGCAGATATAAGCGGTTAATTCGATATCTAAAAATAGCATAGTGAAAAACACGGCGACGATTGTCAATGAGTTGCGGAACAGATTAACAATAACATCGGTGTAAAGACTGTTCAAAGTGTTGGTATCGCTTGTGACTCTGGTAACTAACTTGCCAACCGGGACTTTATTAAATTGCGCGGTGGATAAGGTTTCAATATGGTTGAAAGTATCCTCACGAATTTTGAAAATAATTTTTTGACCCGTTTTTTGTAGTAACATGGTCTGTTTGTATGACAATATCGCACTCACAATCATCGTCAGGAAATAGATTCCGACGATGATAATAATATTGGTAAATGTTTGTTCGTTAATTTGATCAGCACTAAGTTGATTGATGACCTCCGCAAATAGTAACGGCGCAAGAATGTCAAGCCCGACCAATAATAAAACCATTATTATTGCAAAAATTAGTTGCTTGATGAACGGTTTAACGTATATGAAAAGCCGTTTAATAATCTGCCCATCACTCATCTTGCGGAGACGAACCGAATCAATGTCGATATAATCATTCTTTACTTTATTCGCCATCGGTTACACCCCCTTCAATGGCTTCTTCGAGTTGTTGACGAAGAACCATATCATTATATAGGGGTGATTGTTTCATCAATTCATCATGCGTTCCCGAAGCCACAATTGCTCCATCTTCAATCAATGCTATTTTATCAGCATCCTTAATGGTTGAGATTCGGTGAGCGATGATAATCGTAGTTCTATCTTTTCGTAACTCTTTGATGCTCGATAAGATACTTTCTTCCGTCTTGGTATCAACAGCGGAAAACGAATCATCCATAATCAAAATTTCTGGATCCTTTAATAAAGCCCTGGCAATCGAAATTCTTTGCTTTTGTCCCCCGGAAAGGGTTACTCCCCGTTCACCGACGATTGTTTCGTATTTTTCGGGAAATTGATCGATATTTTCGGCAACGTCGCTTTTTTCAGCCATGTCAACAATTTGATTGAAGGATACTTCGTCCTTGGCGAAAGCGATATTGTTCTTAACTGAATCTGAAAAGATAAAATTATCTTGGGGAACATACCCAATCGCTTCGCGAATGGTTTTAATGGGTAATTTCATAATGTCATTACCATCAACCAAAATTTGATTTTCCTTCAGATTATATAACCGCAAAAGCAAATCGACTAGTGTCGTCTTTCCAGAACCAGTACGACCAATGATGCCAACCGTTTCTCCTTTTTTAATCGAGAAATTAATATTCTTAAGCACTTCATCCCGTGAACCGGGGTAAGAAAATGATAAATTGTTAAAAACGATGTTTCCCTCTACGTGAGTCACTTTGATGGTGTCTTCACCATCGACAATCTCGACTTCTTGATCGAGAAAAGCTCCCAATCGATCCATTGATGCTTTTGCTTGGGAACGCAAATTAATTAGCCTTCCAATTGCCATCATCGGCCAAACCATCGTGGCAAAATATGAAATATATGTTGCTAACTGACCAACAGAAAAACGATTGGGATCGCCATCCGCAAGCCCGACGGTTTTATAAACAAGGTATCCTCCGATACCAATAATAATGATTCTTATTAAAGTTATAAATACTTCAATCGCTACATGCATCATTGTCGCCGCTTTAATAAAAGCAACGTTTTTATCATAATTATCGGCGTTAATAACTTTGAATGACCGGATTTCCTTTACTTCATTGACGAAAGCCTTAATGACGCCAATGCCATAAAAATTTTCTTGGGTAAAATCGCTCATATTTTCAAAAGCTTGTTGCCGAGCCTTGAATTTCTTTCGTGTAATTCGACCAATAAAAGCAGCAAACAATGAAATCATAATGAGCGGTATTGTCGCAATCAATGTCAAGCCCCAGTCCAGCAAAAACATCTTATAAAATGCCAAACCACCCAGGAAAAGCACGTCGAAAACCATGATTGTTCCAATAGCGAAAGATTGGCGAACCGCCTCAAGGTCGTTAGTAAAATATGCCATTAATCCGCCGGTTTTATTCTCCTGATAATATCGCTCTGATAGTTTTTCAGAATGAGCGAATAAGTCATTTCTTAAATCGCGATCAATCTTTCTAGATACTCCGAAGATGAATATGCGCCATAAAAATCGACCAATAACAATCGCTACGGCCAAAAGTAAAACGCGAAAAACGAATTCTAATAAAATTTCATCCGTCAAGGTATTTGTTTCAACGCCATCAATGATGCCACCAATGATGTCGGGAATGATTAGTTGCAGATAATCAACGATGGCTAGAGCGACTATGCCTAGCAAAAAAGATAATGCATATTTCCAGTAAAAGTGATTGATATGTTTCCCAAAAATCATCTTGTTATCACCCCACAAAGTACATAAATAATTGTACTACAAATGACCAAAAATTTCAATTTATTAATCTGCTTAAAAAAACAAAAACACAGGACGTGGAATCCTGTGTTTGTTGGTTTTGGCATAAAATTAACGTTTGCTGAATTGTGGTGCCCGACGTGCGCCCTTTAGACCGTATTTCTTACGTTCTTTGACGCGCGGATCTCTGGTAATCATTCCGGCCGGCTTTAAGATCTTGCGATATTCTGGGTTGACTTCGAGTAAGGCTCGGGTAATTCCTAAACGAATCGCTCCCGATTGGCCAATCAAGCCGCCGCCAAAAACGCTGACGGTAATATCAAAAACGTTTTCGTTAGCAGTGAGAACTAAGGGTTGACAAATGTCAAGCCGCGCAAGTGATGAAGGCATGTATTCTTCAAACACCCGTTTGTTGATGGTGATGAGACCTTTTCCTGGTCTTAAGATGACGCGTGCAACCGACGACTTGCGTCTTCCAGTGCCGCGATACATTGCTGTTTTAGCCATTTTGGTCCCTCCTATCCCTTAATAACCATAACTTCCGGCTTTTGAGCCGAATGTTTGTGTTCGTTTCCTGCATAAACGAATAATTTTTTGTAAGTTTGATCGCCCAACTTACCTTTTGGTAACATCCCTCTAACTGCAAGTTCAATCAGTCTTTCCGGAAATTGCTCCAACATAGCACTTGCGGTTTTGGTCTTCAATCCTCCGGTGTATGAAGAATGGGTATAGTATAACTTCTTTTCCCATTTATCTCCGGAAAGTTCAATCAACGAAGCATTGATAACGATTACATAATCTCCGCAATCCACATGTGGTGTGAATGTTGGCTTATGTTTACCTCTCAAAACTGTCGCGACTTCAGTGGCCAGACGGCCTAATCTTTGCCCGGCGGCATCGACGACGAACCATTTTCTTTCAATCGTTTGTTCATTTGCCATATAAGTATTCATTTTGTTTTCCTCCTTAAATTGATATTAAAGAGCTTGTGGGATAAACAAAAACGTACCTTCAATATAATACCATCAAGGTTATTTTTAGTCAACAAAAATCCATCGCATCTGTAAATGTTTTCTCAAGAGTTTAACGGATTATCGACCCGGGCTCTAAATCGCTAGGAACTTCGAGTAACACTGGCTTGCCACCCTGTTCACCGCAAAGAATCATTCCTTCTGATAAGATACCACGCAGTTTAACTGCCTGTAAATTGGTAACTACCATCAAGTTCTTGCCAACAAGAGTAATCGGTAAAGCAATTTCGGCGATTCCAGATACAATTTGACGTTTCCGATCTCCAGTATCAATTTGTAAAACTAATAATTTAGCTGCATTGGGATGCTGTTCGCAACTGATTACTTTCCCGACTTTTATTTCAGTTTGATTAAACTCGTCAATGGTAATAATCGGTTTGTCTGGCTTGGCAATTGTAACCGGTTTGTCGTTCATCAAAGCTTTGATATACTCCACTTCCTTTTCAACATCTAGGCGGGGAAACAAATGCGTTACATCAGTCCCAATATCATATTGGTCTTTGGCGCCGAAATGACAATTCTGTAAGCTTTGCTCCTCCGACGCAACCCCGAGGGCTTTAAAAAGCAGGGGATGAGAATCGATTAAAATCGGAGTATACATAATCGAAGCCATTCGTAAAGCTTCTAAAAGGTGGTAAAGAACTGATTCTAATACGAGCATTAAATCAGGATTTTTTGCTAAAGCCCATGGGGCTGTTTCATCAATTAACTTGTTGGTTCGAGCAATGAGCCGCGATACTTCTCCGAGCGCTTTGGCAACGTTAAATTCATCCATATTCTCTTGGTAGTTTACAATGGTCTGTTCCGCTATTTGTTCCAATTCCCGCTCATATTGTTTTAATTCGTGTTGATGTTCAGTTTTTTGAACATGACCGTGGAAATATTTGTTGACCATTGCAACGGAACGACTAAGTAAATTTCCTAAATCATTGACTAAATCACTATTGAACCTAGCGACGAAATCTTCCGGAGTAAATACACTATCGTTTCCATATGATAATTCTTTGACAATGTAATAGCGGAATGCATCAAGACCATAACGGGAAACTAGTGCTTCTGGATAAATAACATTGCCCTTTGATTTTGACATCTTTCCGTCTTTCATTAAGTACCAGCCGTGGACAAGTAACCGATACCGAATAGGAATGTCCAGAGCCATCAAGATTATTGGCCAAAATATCGCATGAAAACGGAGGATATCTTTAGCAATAACATGGACAACTTCATCGCCATTAATCCAGTACTTTTGAAATAAATGATCGTCATGTGAACCATATCCAAGCGCAGTAATATAATTACTTAAAGCATCAATCCAAACATAGACAACATGTTTTGGATTGCTTTTCACGGGTATTCCCCAGCTAAATGAGGTTCGAGAAACACTTAAATCATTTAATCCCGATTTGATAAAAGCTAGGACCTCGTTTTTACGAGTTTCCGGAGTGATGAAATCAGGATTTTCTTCTATATATTTTAATAATCGGTCAGAATATTTGGATAACCGCAAAAAATATGTTTCTTCTTCGACTATTTTTGTTGGCCTTCCGCAATCGGGGCACAATCCCCCCGGTAATAACTGCGTTGGTGTGAAGAAAGCTTCGTCTTCGACACAATATGCCCCTGAGTATTTTCCTAAATAGACATCACCATTAGCAAGCAATCGTTCAAAGATTTTTTGAACCACAGCCGTGTGTCGCAATTCGGTAGTTCGAATAAAATCGTCATTGGTTATTTTTAAAGTCTTCCATAAATCTTGAGCAATTTGGGCGATATAATCGACATAATCGATTGGTGTTTTCCCGGCGTTGTGGGCAGATTGCTCAATTTTTTGGCCATGCTCATCAGTTCCCGTAAGCATTCGGGCATCATATCCTTGCATGGTTTTATATCGCTTTATGCTATCGCAAAGGCAGGTAGTGTATGCTGTTCCAATATGAAATTTACCGCTGGGGTAATAGATTGGGGTTGTAATATAAAATGTTTTCATAAATATACCTCTTGTTTTATTCGTATACGTGATATAACATGCGTTTTTTTACTTCTTCAGCTTTTTCTTTTCCTAAAGCAACAGTAATGACATCATATGCAAATTCAAACACACATCCGGCTCCGGCGCCGGTAATGATATTATCGGCAATTACGCTCGGACTCGCGATGCGTATGCCTTTAGGAATAAACGTTTCCGTGGAAGGAAAGCTTGTATATCGGATTCCATCCAATAATCCTAGTGTTCCTAAAAGAATTGGTCCGGCACATATTGCCGCCAACAATTTCTTTTTGGCCGCAAAAGCCATTATTAATTTTAATACAGCCGGACTACCTTGCATAATCTTTACGGCTCCGCCGCCAGGGATAAAGACTCCGTCATATTCTTTATCGGTAATTTCATTCATCATTTTGTCAGGAATTACTGTGATCTTAAAAGCCCCCACCACTTTAGGAGTATTAAAAACACTCACTAAGTCGACTAGGATGCCACCGCGCCTAAGAATAGCGACCGTTCCTAACGCTTCAATGTCTTCAAATCCATCCGCTAATAAACACACGATTTTCAAATCCATCATCTCCGAATCTATGCTTTTATTATATGATATTATAGCACTAAAGAAAGCTCTCATTCATGGCTTTTAAGATATTCTCGATAAACAACGCTCTTAGCAATTGCACGATCTGTTGCTACTTTTTTCATTGCCTCGGATTTGGTCATTCCTTGGCCAATCATATCATCCACTGCTTTAGATATAGGCACCAAATCTTTGATTTCAATCATGGAATTGTAGCCATCGACTATCAGCACAATCTCGCCTTGAATATCATCTAAACTAGCCAATTCCGATAGTGTTCCCCGAATTATTTCTTCGAATTTTTTGGAAATTTCGCGGGCAACAACCGCCTGCCGATTACCAAACACTTGCATTATATCCAAAATGGTATCCTTAATTCGGTGCGGTGCTTCGTAAAAAACCAGAGTAAATGGTATCATTTGCAATCGTTTTAGTTCTTGTTTCCTTTTTCCGGATTTGGCATCTAAGAAGCCATAAAAAACATGAGGATGAGCTCGGAACCCGGACATAACTAATCCCGTGATTCCCGCCGAAGCTCCCGGCAAGGCAACAACATTGAATCCCGCTTGAAAAGCGGCTTGTCCGACCTCAAACCCTGGATCGCTTAATAATGGCATTCCTGCATCACTACACAAACCAACCGATTTTCCGGTATTTAAATAGTCAAGAATGGCTTCGGTTTTAATTGCTTTATTATGTTCATGATACGATTTCAAATCGGTTTTGATTTCGTAATGCGTTAACAGTTTTCGTGTCACTCGAGTGTCTTCCGCAAACAAGACATCAACGGATTGCATTGTTTCAATCGCCCGAAAAGTCATATCCTTTAAATTACCGATCGGCGTGGGAATTAGATATAAAGTTGGCTTCTCGTTTTGATAGTTTTGTCGTCGTTCCATGCCATCACTTCTTTCCATACCGAAATATGGTCAATATTTCCTTAGAATAGTTTCCGGACTCATCATAGACATATAGCGGTTCCAGCAACTTCAAACTTCCGATTTTCCCAGAAGCACTAGCCTCAACCAAAACCGAAATTGCTTCACGGCCAGGCAAGGGGTACACAAATCTAAGGCGTTTGATTGCTAACCGATGAGCATTTAACGCCAAGATTAATTCTTCAAGTCGATCGACTCGATGGATCATGAATAACGTCCCATCGTTTGATAATAAACGCCTCGCCTGAACCAGTATTCCTTCGAGATCGATTAATAATTCATGTCGAGCTATTGTCAAATAATCATTTTTATTAGTAATTGCCCTCGGAGAATATTTAAAAAATGGGGGGTTACATGTGATTAAATCAATTGAACTCATCTCATATTGATGATGAAGATCATTGATATCAGCGTTAATAATAGTAATTTGCTTCCCAAGACCGTTGAGATCAACACTTCGTTTAGCTAGTTCATATGCCTCTTTTTGAATTTCAACACCAATAATGGGAATTGACGTTTTAAGAGTCAAAAACAAGGGGATGGGACCATTTCCGGTCCCAAAATCCATAATGTTGCGAATTTTTGCCGGAATTCTGACAAAATCCGCAAGTAATGTTGAATCCAAAGAAAAATTAAACATGTCCGGGCGTTGAATAATTTTCAACCCTTCGTAACCCAAAAGATCATTGACGATTTCTCGATTATCTTGCTTATCCATTGGTTTCAAAGGTCACCCTTCAAGATCTTTTAAGTCTTTTTCTGCTGGAGTTCCTAAATCATCTTCCGTCGCTGGTTGTTTGAACTGCAACTCCGACACTGGATATAAAGTTGCTGTTCGATCCGGATATTCAACTTTCACGGTTTGTGTCAGAAAATTGACTTGGACGACTTTTCCCCGTCCATTGGCAGTAAAGACATATGAATCGAGTTTAGGCATCGATTTGCGATATTCTTTATAATTAGCGTCCTCATAATTGATGCAACAAAATAATTTTCCACATAGCCCGGAAATATTCGTCGGATTAAGCGATAAATTTTGATTTTTAGCCATCTTAATCGACACGGTTTCAAATTCACCAAGAAACGTTGTGCAACAGGTTAATAGTCCACAAGGTCCGATACCACCAAGCACTCTCGCACCATCACGAGTTCCGACTTGCCGTAATTCAATTCGGACCCGAAATTGGTTGGCTAAATCTTTAACTAAATCACGAAAATCAACCCGACCTTCGGCATTAAAATAAATTATGAGTTTGGCACGATCAAGCGTATATTCACAATTTAATAATTTCATATCCAAATTGTTTTTCTTAATCAGTTGGGAACACCTTGTTAATATTTCCGGTTGTTCTTCTTGATTGTTTAGATATTGTTGGTAATCTCTATCGGTAGCCTTCCGTAAAACTGGCTTCAAAGGTTGAATTAATTCTGATTCCTCAATTGCCTTTGGGCTTTCGGCAACAAATCCCAGTTCTAGTCCCCGGATTGTTTCAACGATAACTTTATCGCCAAATTGTAAATCAAGATTCGCGGTTTCAAAATAGTATTTTTTTCCTAATTTGGAAAAATTAATTGAAACAACATTATATAGCATTAAAAAACCCTCTTTCTAGATTCATCAACAGATTGTCAAAAGCCAGACTATCGATGATGTTGAATTTTAAACGCGTTTTCAATGTTAGCATTTTTTCAAGATTATCTTCGATCTTTTGTTGCGAAACTTGTATAGCCAATTTTTCAATTTGTTTGATGTCTGGCATCCAAACGATTTGAGTTATATGTCTCAGCTTGCAGTTTAACAAGTCTTTTTGATACAAAATCATTAAAGTTAAAAAGAAATCGGTTATTTCTGTGGTAGTAAATATCAAATCCCGAACTTCACGAAATCGCAAAACCATCGACTTTTGGGAATTGTCGACGATTCCATATAATTCCGGAACCAATTTAAAAACCGTCATCATTTCCTCTGATTCGGCAATCTTGATTGCCTCTTCATAATTGTTTGTATATTCAGGAATAACCGCTGCGATACAATCGGGAACTTTTCTTTCGATAAGGTGAGCCCGAATCAATGACTTATCAATCGGAGTGAAGTGCATCACTTGTGAACGCGATACAATCGTTTTTAACAGTGAATTGAAACTGTCGGTAATCATGATGGCATAAATATCAAGTCCGGGTTCTTCCAATGTTTTCAATAAGGCGTTGGCCGCTTCGGATCGAAACCGGTGAGCGTCATCTATGATATATATTCGCGGTCCGGATTCTACTGCCGTTTTTGATAATTCATCAATTATTTGTTTAATTTGCTCTTTTTTTATGTATTCGCCTTCCGGTTTGATAAGAAAAACATTGGGATGAAGATTTTCCTCGATTCGTCGACAATTTATACATTCACCACAAGGATCTTGATTCAAAGAAGGAGCAGTACATAACAATCGTTTCGCGAACAAAAACGCGGCGTCCAATTTCTTGGTTCCCCGTGGTCCTTCAAAGATATATGCATGCGAGAGTCGGCCTTTTTTAAAGCTATTAAGTAACATTTGCGCGACTCGCGGTTGATATGCATTAAAATCTTCAAATTGCGAAAAAGACATGCGTAACCTCCATTGACTAGATATGTTTTTCGATTAATTCAATTGTCGCTTTCGATACTTCATCAATTGAACCTTCGCCATTTACGGCGATAATGCGATTGGGAAACCGTTTCATTAAAGCTTGATATCCATCATAAATCAGATGGTAGAAATCGTGATTTTCCAAATCCAGTCGGTTCACTTCGCGACCCTTGTTATTAAAAACACGAGCCAATCCCACTTCTGGACGAACATCGATCAAAACGGTCAAATCTGGCATTATATCTTCTACGGCATACTGGTTAATTGCCAACACTTGATCGACTCCTAATTTTCTCGCCACACCCTGATATACTAAAGAACTGTCGATAGCGCGGTCGCAAAAAACAAGCTTACCTGCTTTTAGTGCCGGAACGATTTTCTCAACGATATGTTGTCTGCGGGAAGCCGCGAATAACAAAGCTTCCGTTCTGGCATCCATCTCCGTATGTGATTTGTCAAGGATGATATTCCGAATTTTTTCAGCAATCGGTGTGCCTCCGGGTTCTCGAGTCATCACGACAACATAGCCCTTATTTGAAAAATAATCAGCTACCCGACGGATAATCGAGGTTTTCCCCGACCCTTCGGTGCCTTCAAATGTAATGAATTTTCCCAACATCTAAATCACCTGCTTTACCTATTTATTATCTCACACAAGTCCCTCTTTTTGTAGTTTTTATTTTAACAAATACAGGAGATATGATACAATATATCAAAAGGCTTGGTGATTATATGCAGATTGATATCAATAATCTTTCTTTTGCCTACGGGCACAAGCTTGTCTTGGAAAAATTATCTCTGATTGTCAACCCGGGAAGTTTTTTGGTTATTCGAGGAAAAAACGGAACCGGTAAAACCACTTTAATCAAATGTTTACTCGGAATCAACTTAGTCAAAAATGGGATGATTTTTTATGATCATAACGATATCAATAGTTTTAAAGATTGGACATCTGTTGGGTATGTCTCGCAAGTCATCGACGAGTTCAACTATGAATTTCCAATTACCGTCAATGAACTTCTTAACATTACCCGGCTTCGTAAGGTCAAAGAAAACCGAAAACTCAAATTACTAGATCAGATGGGAATCTTAGAAATTCTCAATGAAAATATTGGTTCTTTGTCCGGAGGTCAATTACAAAGAGTATTCATTGTTAAATCAATACTCAATCATCCTTCCTTATTGATTCTCGATGAACCGACCGCATCAATTGACAAAAAAAATGTCGAATATTTCTATGAGACAGTCAATCAACTTAACGCAGAAGGCACCACCATCATCTTGATTACTCATGATGAATATCTCGATAGTTACAATTATAGTCACGTATTACAAATGAACTCTGATTTTTCCTACGCTTTCCGTAAACGTAACGCTATTGAAGAAAAGGAGGCGAAATAATGTTTTTATCCTTCTTTTCCGATCTCATCGAACAAGACTTTATGCTAAGAGCATTAATTTCTGGTTTGATTTTAGGTGTCATTGCCCCCCTTATCGGATCGATTGTCGTCATTCGAAGACTTTCATTTATCGCCGATACCTTAGGCCATTTTTCTTTAGTAGGCATCTCAGTTAGTTTATTTCTTTCGGTAACCGTACCGGGAACATTGTCGGTCATTTTAGCGGAAAATCCTTTATATTTTGGCATTGCTTTATCAGTTATCGGGGGTTTACTCATCGAATTGTTTCGTCGGTATTACAAGACCTATAAAGAAATATCGATGGTCATCGTCATGAGCATAGGAACAGCATTAAGTGCTATTTTCTTATCAATCTCTGGGAAAACCGGAACTTTATATAACTATATGTTCGGCTCAATTTTAACCATTTCTTGGGACTCGGTAATCATGGTCGCTGTCGCTGCCGTTCTTGTCTTCTTCCTTTTTGCTTTCTTTGGCAAACAGATTATCTCTGTCAGTTTTGATGAAAATAACGCTAAGTTCCGCGGTGTTAACCTCGGTTTGTTTCAAATCATCTTTATCATCATGTTATCTATCGTTGTTTCGGTAATGTTGGAATCAGCTGGGGTCTTATTAATCTCTTCCATGATGATTATCCCCATTGCTGCTTCTATGAAAATCGGTTGGAGTTATCGTTCGACAACCACAATTGCGATAATGTTCTCAGAATTGTCCGTAATCATCGGCTTGTGGGCTTCTTATTCTTTTCATCTTCCCAGCGGCGCAGCTATCGTGTCGGTTAATGTCATCATTTTAGTTGTCGTAGCTTTGCTTCGAAAAGCAATTCAAAAACATAATATAGCTAAACACCCATCCGAACCAACAGAATAGACTGAACCCCGAAGAATGCTCTCATGGTTATCTAATATGATTCAATGAAGTAGACGGCTTTTAAAACTGTGAACTGATAAGATGTTAGTAGACACAAAAAAGTGTGTTCAATAACATCTTTTTCTATATTGGACTGGCATGGTTTTTTTTCAGCGCGAACGCAATGGTATCGTATAGGTACATAATGATAGGTCAAAATATATATGTTCAATACAATAAACGGCCATTTTTTGAGCAATTGGAGCAACTCCACGCAACATGTCTGCCAAACATCGAAAAAAAGCAACTTGTGAATGTGTGATTGCGCAACACAAAAATTCGGACACAAAAACATGATAAACTTGCTAATTTCAAGACGTCCATATATCAAAATGTTTATTCATAACATGACAAAAACATCTAAATTTGGCAATTTAGAAAAAGTAAATATCGTTTATTATTATCGAAATTTATACAATTTAAGGCCACAACATCCTTCGGCTTCTCCTGCCGAAGATTTTGTGCCCCTTTTTCCTATATTCATTTTATTACTCGATGGAGAAATGTATGTAGTTGCGTGTACTCGTGTTGGCTGTATATGATCGAAAATATTCTTAAATTCGAGTTTTTCTTTTTGCGAAATTAGTCGACAAAACCTATTTGATTCCATTCAACCATCTTGTCAAACAAGAAAAAGGCACAAATATAGTAATCGACTTCTCATGAATGATAATTATTTTTCTTATCCATATGAATGGATTCATATCTATACGAACTCCAAAGATACATGAACGCAAAACAACTTAATCCAAAATTGTTTTTTTCACTAATTGATGTTCGTTTTATTATCCCGAAGAACTTTTCAATATATTACTTTCACAAGGTATAATCCGCCACCGAACGCAAGGTTTTGCGTGTATGTCCGACTTTTATCAGCGATTATAGCTAATATGTCTATATCCGTTTGACCACTCGCTATTTCCACTAAAGATCCGACAATTAATCGAATCATGTTATGTAAAAAACCATTACCGATAAATGTCAGATATAAATGTTTGTTTTTTACTTTCATAGAAGCTTCATATATAGTGCGTTTAGTCGATTCTTTTTCCCCTTTACAAAAACTCGAAAAGTCAAAAGTACCTACTAACTTGAATAATTCTTTTTCCATGATATCAAGATCAATTTTTCTTCCCGGGGTCCATTCATAGTTGCGTTTCAAGGCCGAGTACTCACCAAGATTGATGATATATTGATATTCTTTGCGATCGACATCAAATCGCGAGTGAAACAAGGGGTGTACTTTTCTTACCGTTTTAACATGAATATCCTTTGGTAGAGCATGATTAAGTATCGTAAGCCATTTTTCTTCAGAAAAATCGTATTTCGTATCGAAGTGAACCGTTTGCTCTAGAGCATGAACCC
>Ga0265294_10002843_pt1 | contig 22484 bp, 12 predicted proteins | sample MunlanPumphouse3_FD_192504 | JGI IMG/M metagenome (GOLD analysis project Ga0265294, IMG submission 192504) | Groundwater microbial communities from a municipal landfill in Southern Ontario, Canada - Pumphouse #3 | ecosystem: Environmental > Aquatic > Deep subsurface > Groundwater | place... | reverse complement strand
CTGTTATAAATTCAACAGGCGTTACTTCGGGGAAAACCAGTTTGAAAGACTGTTGATAGCCGCTGTAACGTATGCTCCTGATTTCAAGTCAAGAATTTACAATAGGAACTATTGCGGATAATCATTTTAAAATTTCACGTTCAGATTAAATCCCCAACTGCGGGTGGCCGGTAGCCCCCACTGTTCTAACCCCTGCGCGTTTCCGCTCGTGTATCCCGATTCGGGGTCGACCATGGGGATCTTGTCGTAAAGTGTAGCCAGGTTTCTTCCGACAATCGACAAGGTGAGTTGCGAAAGTCCGAATTTACCGGTTATCGTCTCGGGGAACGAATACCCCAGCGACAGTTCCCTGAGTTTAACGAACGAAGCGTCGTATACAAAAGCTTCCGAAATATTGTTAGCCAAGTACATGTAGTATTCCATCGCCGGTACGCTCCTATCGTTAGGGGAGCCGTCCGATTTGACTCCTTTGCCGGTAACCCCTTCTTCTCTTCCGGGAAGCGTGCCTACGTGGGTTCCCAGGAAATAGGCCATATCGTTGGTTCCGGAGAACATGCTGCCCCCGAATTTACCATCAATCAACACATTCAGGTGAAAGCCCCGATAGGAAAAGCTATTGGCAAAACCGGCGGTGTAAGGATGAACGCCGACACCTAACTTTTTAATCTCTCCCTTGCGGGGAAAACCGTTCCGGTCGAAAATGACCTCGCCGTTTTCATCGCGTTGAAACGAATATCCTTTGATAATCCCGTAAGGCTCGCCCACTTCCTGGTAAATAAAGGCGGGGCTTCCCTCGTCGCCTGCCGCGCCGGTACGGCTGGTAGCTACGATAAAGCTTCTCACGTGATCGGTGATATGTACGATCTTGCTTTTGTTGTAAGAGAAATTAAACGATGCATCCCAACTGAATGACTTGATTCTAACCGGTGTGCCCGTCAGTAACAGTTCAATACCCTTATTCTCTATCTTACCGGCATTGATAAGTGCATTGTTGTATCCTGAACCGGATGAGATTTGTGCCGACATGATATCGTCCCGCGTATTCCTGATATAATAGGTCGCGTCGAGGCCGAGGCGGTTGTTGAAGAAACGGATATCGGTTCCCGCTTCATACGATATGGAGGTCAGCGGTTTCAAGTTCAGGTTGGGAATGGTTGAGCTGTTCACATGCCCGGTCGGGTAGCCATTGATCGCTTCACCGTACCCGTACGTGAGGGCCAGGTTGTAAGGCCCCACGGCGCCACCCGATTGCGACCAGGCTCCCCTGAGTTTCCAGAACGAGATGAAAGAGGGTAAATTGAAAGCCTCACTGGCAATAAATCCCAAACCGGTCGAGGGATAAAAGATATTGTTAGGGGTGGTTTTCCCTTTCAGCGAGAGGGCAGAAAACCAGTCGTTCCTCCCGGAAAGGGTGAGGTACAACATATCCCGGTAAGACAGTTCAGCTTGTCCGAACAACGAGTTGATATAGTTTTCGGAACGCCATTGTCCTCCGCTGGTTGTCTGAGTGTTGCCCAAGACATGGAAATCGGGCTGGATAAAACGGCTTCCGCTGGCACTCACCGATTCGCTCCAGGTTATCATACTGTTCCATCCCGCGAAAACATGTAACGACCACTCTTCATTAAAATTGTTGTTGAATCCCAGCAAGGCTTCGACATTCATCTCGCCCCCGAATGAAGAGCCGGCACCCATGTATCCTTCTCTATCGTAACCGGTTCCTTTGGGTGTTACCGATTCGTGGCGGCGGTAGATCATATCGCCTCCGGCACGTCCGCGCAGGTACCAGTGGTCTGTAATGTCATATTGCAGCGAGAAAGCACCGAAAAGGCGGTCTTTCGCGTCTTGCTGGCGACGGTGGTAAGCCACGAAATAGGGATTGGCAAAATAGACGTAAATATCCGATAGCAATAATTCGTTACCGTTGGCATCCACTGCCGGTGAAAGGGTACGCACGTCGATGCTCGGGGGCAGGGTCCAGAGCAGCACGTTCCCGTTACTTGAATAGTCGTTCACGTTCTGACGGTTCAACACCCGTTCGCGCATATACATCATGTGGGCCTGCATCGTGATTTTAGGGCTTAACCGCGCCGATAAGTTGATGGAACCGTTGTTCCGTTCCAGTTTTGAATTCGGGTAGAGGTCGTTGTAACGCTGGTCGCCAAAACCAACGCGGTATTGAATATTTTCACTGCCTCCCGATATGGAGAGTGAATTGTTCAGTGCCCAGGCATTGTTATAGAAGTCGCGGATATTGTTCTTTCCCACGTTGGTGTAAGGGCGTTCCACACCATCGAATTGAATCACGCTGGAGCCGTCCAAGCGGCCGCCCCAACTGCTCGGGCCGCTGAGTTTGGCCATTTCGACGCTCGTGGGTACAGTTCCCGACAGCCCGTGGCCATATTCCTGCTGAAAATCGGAATAGCTGACGATGGGGGTATCCAAAGTATAGGAACTGGTTAACTCGACAGAGGTTTTTCCTTTCTTTCCCTTTTTGGTAGTAATGACGATGGCCCCGTTGGCAGCGCGGGAACCGTAAAGGGCGGCGGCTGTACCGCCTTTCAGGACGGTCATGCTTTCTATGTCGTCGCTGTTGAGCGAAGAGATGCCGTCGCCCCCGTCCACGCCGCCCCATAGGCCGGGCTGCCCGTAGTTGCTGTTATCGATCGGCATACCGTCTACGATGTATAGCGGCTGGTTATTTCCGAATGAGCCGTTGCCCCGTATAACGATGCGGGTCGACCCCATGGCGCCCGTGGTGGGCCTCACCACGTTGATGCCTGCCACTTTACCGGCAAGCCCGTCGGCCAGACCGGGGCTTTTTACCCGGAACGCGTCTTCTTTCAGTTCAGTGACGGAGTAGGCCAACGCTTTCTTTTCTTTCCTCATGCCCAGTGCGGTAACCACCACCTCATCCATCATGATAAGGTCTTCTTTCAGCATCACCTGCATGAACTCTTTACTTACCGGCTTTTCTACCGAAATAAACCCGATATAGGAAAATTGTATTACTCCGTCGACAGGGGCCGACAGTGAGAAGTCACCATCGGCACCGGTTACCGTGCCGGACGCGCTTCCCTTTACTTGTACGGTTACGCCTACAAGCGGATCCCCGTTCTCATCTATGACGGATCCCGTGACTGTCATCTGTTGTGCCTTTACAAAAAGCGGAAAGGACAACAGCATTAAAAACATCAACACTCGATGCAAATGAATCATAACTGGGTGTTTTTAGTATAATGATTATTTGCAAATAAGTCACGAAGAATCAGCATGCAACGCCGTAGGGACGAACACGACTAATCGGGTATGAATGGTACGGGCAAGCCTGATTTTGGGTGAACCGGCAGTGCGTGCTTCTTTACCGCGAGAGGTTTTTCCCGTGTCAGGACGCCGTTGCCGTACTTCCCTCCGTCGTGCAGGATGGAATAACCGAAGGTACCTTCGTCATGGTGGATATTGTAACTCAATCGTGAAAAGAGTTATTTGTTTCATTGTATCATTCAATTTCATTGGCACATTATTCTCATTGGCATATTATTCTCATTATTCTCATTATTCTCATTATTCTCATTGGCACATTAATTCAGGCTTTCGAGATATTCTTTCAGGAATTGGTCGTTGAGTGCATCACTATCGCCGTAGTACGCGCGGAGCTCTTCCAGTCTCTCGTGAAGTGTTTCCCGTACCTCGGCATAGACCGGATCATCGTAGATATTCCTCATCTCCATGGGGTCCGTTTCCAGGTCGTACATCTCCCATTCGTCGATGTCGTAATAAAAGTGAATCAGCTTGTACCGGTCGGTAGCCACGCCGTAATGCCTTTTTACCATATGCACCGAGGGGTACTCGTAATAAGTATAATAGACGGCATCGCGCCACTTGTCGGTTTTTCCGGCTACCAGCTGGCGAAACGATTCTCCCTGCATCTCTTCCGGCGCTTTTATACCTGCGTAATCAAGGAAAGTTGGTGCGAAATCGAGATTCTGTACCAGCGCACCTGTAACGGTTCCGGGTTTTATCTCTTTGGGATAGCGCATCAGCAGGGGTGTCCTGAATGACTCTTCATACATGAACCGCTTGTCGAACCAGCCGTGTTCGCCAAGGTAAAAACCTTGGTCGGAAGTATACACCACGATGGTGTTTTCTGCCAGTCCCGCTTCTTCCAGGTAGTCGAGCAGTTCACCCACGCCGTCGTCGACCGATTTGATGGTGCGCAGGTAATCCTTGATATAGCGGTTGTATTTCCACAAGGCAATCTCTTTGTCCGTGAGGGTATGGTATTTCGCTTTAAATTCTTCATTTTTCGGTGTATAGGCGGCCAGCCAGTCTTCCCGCTGCTGTAGGGTAAACCTGTTGAGCTCGCGATGAAAACCCGTACTGTCGCCATAAGGATCCACGATCATTTTAAAATCGTGTCCCCACTGTGCATGGCCGTGAACCTGCATCTCCTGTTCCTTTGCTGCTCTTCCGCGACCTTCGTAATTGTCAAAGAAGTTGGCTGGAGGTTCGAAAGTGACATCGTCGTAGAGAGTAAGGTATTTCGGTGCCGGTTGCCAGTTACGGTGGGGCGCTTTCTGGTGGTACAGCACACAGAACGGCTTACCGGGATCCCGTTTGTTTTTCAGCCAGTCAAGAGTTGTTTCGGTAATAATTTCAGTGCAGTATCCTTCTTCGCGTACCTTTTCGCCGTTGATCAGGAAATCAGGGTTGTAGTATTGTCCTTGTCCGGGTAGTACCATGGAAAAATCAAATCCCTGGGGGATGCCATCGAGGTGTATCTTCCCGATCATGGCTGTCTGGTAACCGTTAGCCTGCATCAGTTTCGGGAAGTTAGGCTGATCCCAGTCAAAAGGGCGGTTGTTGTCTACTTTTCCATTCACGAAACTGTGTTTACCGGTAAGCAGGACAGCGCGGCTGGGGGCACTGATGGAGTTGGTGACCGTCGACCGGGTAAACAGGGCTCCTTCCTCTGCCAACCTGTCAATATTTGGAGTCTCGTTCAATCCGTGACCATAGGCACTGATCGCCTGGTAGGCATGGTCGTCGCTCATGATAAAGATGATGTTCGGCTGTTGAGGCTCTTTCTCCTGGTTCTGGCAGGCACCAAGCAATGCCACTGTTCCAATACCTGCCCATTTTGCCGGGATAACCAAGTTGTGTATCTTCATTGTCTGTATGTTTAAAGAATATCCAATTACATTTTTCGTTTTCCCTCCCTAAAAAAGGTTGATCTATGCTTGTTTAGCCTAGTGAGAACCGCTTCCTTATTGTTCGCTAATCTTCCCGGGTTCCCTGCGGTTTTCACCCTCATTTCCCGTGAGATCGTCGCCCAGGTTCCGCCGGGCTTCATCTGCAATTTGTTCGAGCCTCTCCACGATACCGGGATAAGATTCACTCACATCATACCGTTCTCCGGGATCGCGCCGCAAATCGTAGAGAGCGTGGGGGAACGGGAAGCCCTCCTTCACTTTGCCCGGCATGCCGTCATTGCCCGGCTGGAATCCTTCATAGGTTCTTCCCGGGTGTGGGAAAACCAGCTTCCAGTCTCCATGCCTGACCGCTTCCAGGCTGTTCTGACGATAGTAATAGTAGAAAGTCTCCCTGGGTTTAGCCTCTATATCCCCCTTAAGTATGGGCAGAAGGCTGACCCCGTCGATAATGTTTTCGGGTAGTGGAGCGTCCGCTATCTCCGCCAGGGTGGGAAGAATATCGATCCCGGAAGCGAGACTGTTGGAGATACTTCCTTCGGGGATGACACCCCTCCACATCATAATACATGGAACACGCTGTCCTCCCTCGAACGTGGTACCTTTTCCTTCGCGGTAACCACCTGTGTTTCCAGCGTGATTACCATAATTGATCCAGGGTCCGTTATCAGACGTGAAGATCACCAGTGTGTTCTTATCCAGGCCGGCCTCCTCCAGCGTTTTTATAATTTCTCCCACGCTCCAGTCGATCTCCATCATCACATCGCCGTAGAGACCCTGTTGGGATTTTCCCTTGAATCGATCTGAAACATAAAGCGGGACGTGTGGCATTGGGTGAGCCAGGTAGATGAAGAAAGGTTGGTCTTGATTTCTCTGAATAAAATCGACCGTACGGTGGGTAAAATCTGTAGTAAATCGTGCCTGGTCGTCGGGCGAAACTGCCGGGTTCGCGATGTTCTCGTTCTCGAAAAGGGGCAGGTCGGGATACGTGCCTGTCGGGTGCAGGGGCCACATGTCATTGGAGTAAGGGATACCGTAAAACTCATCGAACCCGTGATTAGTTGGGAGAAATTGAGGCTGTACTCCTAAATGCCATTTGCCGTAGGCCGCGGTGGCATATCCTCTTTTTTTAAGCAATTCGGCAATGGTCTCTTCCTCGTCTGATATTCCGATCTTTGAAGCGGGGCCTAACGCTCCGGCAAATCCGACACGGTTCGGGTAACACCCTGTAAGCAGGCCGGCGCGGGAAGCGCTCGATACCGCCTGCGGTGAATAATAATGGGTGAAAAACAGGCCATCATTGGCCATTTTGTCGATATGGGGAGTTCTGTATCCCGTGGATCCGGTTAGAGACAGGTCACCGTATCCCATATCGTCGAGATGAATCAGGATCACATTGGGTAACTCCTTACCTGTTTTCTCAGACTGTTGGGACGGAGTGCAAGCGACAGCGGCCGAAAGAGCCGTACCCCAAATCCCTAATCTCATTTTTGATTTTCTTTCCATTCTTACATGTCATCAATGAAATATTCAACTTTCTCAAATTGCATGCATTTTGTCGGCTGTACCCGCGAGAGTTCAGTAAAATACCTGTTTCATGGAACGGCCGACCCAAACCTGTGGTGGGTCTAAATGAAAAATACCGGCAATAGTGGGTGCGACATCAAACTGCATCATACTTTCCTGAAACTTTCTCCCCGGTTGAATACCCTTACCGGCAATGATAAACGGTGTTTCCATCTCCATCATCGTTATACCCCCATGTCCTTTATCTATCCCTCCATGGTCCGAGGTGACGATGATTATACTATTGTCCTATATACCGGCCTCTTTCATAGCCTGGATTATTTCTCCGATCTGGTCATCCAACTCTTTCAGTTTGGCATAGTAGCCGGGCGTATCGTGTCCGTCTTCATGACCGGTATCATCGGGACTGTCATAGATAAATGCCGCCAGGGTCGGTTTTTTTTCTTTGATATATTTTACCGCGGCTCCGGTGAGCGCGGTGTTGAGTTTATTATCATTGGGGACGTGCCGGTGGTAATCCAGCGAGAGCGTATCTACCAGGTATTTTATCCCCTCCCACTCGTAGATTGCTCCGATCTCTGCTTCGGGAGCCTCTTCTCTCAGCATATTAAAAATGTTGGGAAACATGCCGTTCCGGTTTAACTCGCGGGAGGGAAGGTCGGGTGTTTGAGACCCCCAGGTGGTGTACCCGTGCAACTCCGGTCCTGCTACCATAAACATGGATGCCCAGTTTACCGCGCTCGATGAAGGGAGCACTGTCCGTTTTTGCAAGGTATAACAGCCCTCGCTCATGAGTTGTTTCACGTGAAGCATATCCGCTTTCTCTATGCTGTAGCTGCCCCAGCCGTCCAGGCCGATGAAGACCACATGTTCGGCTTTCCATTCCGGTTTTTCTTTTTCCCGCGTGTCTGATCCGCATCCTGTCATCGAAAAAATACAGAGCAACAGAAGAACGCCAATTGTCAAGTTCGTTTTTTTCATCCGATTGATTTTTTATAACCATAACCATTTTACCCGCGGTATGAGCGAGTTGCCGGTATGTTTTTACTTCAAGAGGTTTTTGAATAACCAGTTATTTTTCAGTTCCTGCTGTTCGGGAAAAGTCCAGTGCTGGGTTTCCTGGAAAAGAAGTAATTCTTTAGGTCCGGGAATGACATTATAGGCGGCATGCATTGATGTGGGCGGGCATACATTGTCATTATATCCCCAGCTATACCAGCCGGGCACTTTGACGAAACGTGCAAAATTCACCACATCGTAATATTTTGAGGTTTCTATCTTTTCCGGTTTATTAGTGAAATTGTCTCTAAACATATGGGGCCATCCTCCGGCACGGCCGTGCAGATAACCGGTTAAGTCGGAAAGAGCCGGGTAGAAGGCAGCCAGATAATTGACACGGCTGTCCAGTGCCGCGGTGATAATGGAAAGCGCTCCACCCTGGCTTCCGCCTGTTACCGCGATATCCCGCCCGTTAAAACAGTCGAGTGATTCGATAAAGTCTACAGCTCTTACGCAGCCGAGATAAACGCGTTTGTAGTAATAATTGTCTCTGTCGTCCAGATTAGCGGTCTGGTAGCCATTGAGCGCACCGCTTCCCAAGTTGTCGTAAACTTTTTGTTCAAGGTTCACCGGAATGCCGTGAATACCGACCTGGAAGGTGATGATCCCGTTCTCAGCACTCCATATATCGCCATAATAGGGGCGGATCCCTGCACCCGGGACATGCAGGATAGCCGGATATTTCCCTTCAGCTTTGGGCTTACATAAGATGCCGTAAATTTTACCTTTGATATTATCGATGCTCACGTGGTATACATCCACTTTGTCGGTACATCGTTCCGGTATCAGAGTTAATACGGGCTTCACCGGTATTTTGGCCAATTGGCCCTTGGCCTCTTCCCAGAACTGTTCGAAGTCGGGCGGCAGTGTAGTGGTTGGCTGGATCTGTTCTGGTGAGAATCCCGCGGTCGCGTAAGATGAATAGGTTTTTCCGTCAACCTCCACCGATGCGTGACAACGTAAAAAACCGGCTTCATTAAACTGTTTGGCCGTTATCGTGGCTATTCCTTTCTTGAGTGTAATGGTTTTCTCTTCCCAGGCACCCATTAATTCGGGGCCGATACTGTATTTCACATCGATGCCCTCCAACGGAACATTGTTTTTCAGCACCATAATCTGAAATTGGGCTTGCTCACCCTTTTCATAGGTCCAATCGGATTTATCAGGTGTCACGATCACCTGCACCAACTGCCTTGCAGGTTGAGCAATACCTTGAAAACAAAGAGACAAGATAAACAAAGAGAGTAGAAATAATCGATTTTTCATTGTAGATATGTTTTTGATATGGATATATTCTTGTCTTGTTGTGCCCAAAAGAAATGTTGCCCAAAGTATGATTCAGGCTTTCGAATTCATGCGCGGTCACTTTTTATTATTACATGGCAAGGTAAGAAAAAAACCTGATTCCACCTACTGCTCCAAAATAAAAGTATGTTTTATTTTAAAAAAATTAGCTATGGAATAATCATTCTGGGGGATATTCCCGATAGTCACAAAAATCTTTTAACTTTGCAAGGGTTAAGCAAGGTATTTTGAAAAATAAAGCAATCCATATAAACTCCCGGATTCTGCGCCTCCTGCGGGAAGGAGATGAAAAGGCCTTCGAATACATCTTCCATCATTATTACAATCAGATTTATACCTTTGTCCTGAACACGCTTTTTGACAAAACGTTTGCCGAAGATATCACGCAATCCGTTTTTATTTCTCTTTGGGAAAAAAGGGAAAGCATTGATACGGGATCCAATATAGCCCCATTTCTTTATACTATTGCCCGGAATCGTGTGTACCGGCAGACTGAGCAGTTGTTATTGAAATATAAATATGAGCAGTCTCAACAGGAAGATACAGTGGAAAGCTCTGATATTGAAGCGGAGGTAAATAGCCGTTTTCTGGAAGAGATCCTTTCGGAACTTATTAAAAAACTGCCTTCGGAACGACGTAGAATCTTTTTATTGAGCCGGAAAGATAATCTATCGAACAAAGAAATCGCTACCCGTTTGCAAATTTCCGAAAAAACGGTGGAAACACAGATAAGGCGTTCTCTCGTTTTTTTAAGGGAAAAGATGAAATATTACCTTAATTCGTTATTCCTTTAACAGGCCTGTTTTCTGGCATTTCCCGGTTTCGTTTTGTTAATCAAGATTAATTAAATGTTAAAAACGATATTCTTGTAAGGATTTTGCACTTATCACGTATAAAGTAAATAGATATGTCAAATGAAACTGTAGAATTAATTGAAAAGTTTCTCTCCGGCACCCTGTCGGGCGAGGAAATGCATCGATTGCTACACGCTTATCAACAAAAGCAAATAAGCGAGGAGCAATTCGATGAATATTATGCCGGCAAATGGAAAGATGCCGCACGATATCCATCATCGCTTGCCAATGAAAGCAAAGAGAGGACATGGAAACAATTTCAGAAGCATATACGCGAAAATGTCCCAATGCTGCCGAAACGCAAAAGCAGATGGGTTTCGTATGCAGGCGTGGCAGCTGTTGCTATCTTGTTTTTTATGCTGGGCATATCGCTTCAACAGCTTCGTGACCATTCCCGGCAAGAACTTATCGTGATGGTGGAGAACGGACAAAAAGCAAGCGTTCAACTTCCCGACGGTTCGCACGTGCATCTCAATTCGGCAAGTGAGCTCCGGTATTCCCCGGATTTTGGGAAGAAAGACCGGACCGTGAAGTTAGTGGGAGAAGCTTATTTTGACGTGCAAAGCAATCCGGACAACCCGTTTATCGTGCTCACCCGTGCTGATTTACAGGTAAAGGCGCTGGGAACGAAATTCAACATTAAATCGTATCCCAGCGATGAACAAATAACCGGAACGCTCGTAGAAGGCAAAATTGAAGTAAGCAGCCCACTGTTATCCGAAGTACTGAATCCCCACGACCGGATCACGTACCACACCAAAGAGATGACGTTCAGCAAGTCGCGTATCGACAATGTTGAAGAGGCCATTTTCTGGATGACAGGTCAATTTGTATTCGACAAAGAAACACTGGAGAATATTGCCAAGATGCTGGAACGTACTTATAATGTAACTATTTCTTTTGCATCTCCCGATATAAAAGAGATACAATATAGCGGGAAAATAAAAAATAACAGCATGGAGAACGTACTGAATCTTATCACCATTGTTTCTCCTTTACAATATACTATGACCGGGGCGCACATCACATTCAGTAAAAAATAGAATTAATAATCCACAAAAAATTTAACGCCTATGAAATAAAAACAAGAAAGACGACCTAATTACACGTAAAAAAACCGGAGCAATGTGAGGGCATCACTCCGGTTAGCGAATGCAACATTCCATTAGTAGGATAATAGCACGACAGCGCCTTAATAAAGAAAAACGCTGAAAGACCGCATTCATATACGGATACAAAAATACTAAATCAGAGAGAATCACGTGCTTTTTTATCCTTAATTATATCCTAATATAAACTAAAATCAAAAAACATTATTCAATGAACATGCAAATCAAACGAGTTGGCGTTAGCTGTTTGCTTCTTCTACTGCTAAGTATCGGGCAAAGCATAGCGCAATTGAGTATTTCCGCGACAGACACGGAAATAAAAAATATACTTCGGCAAATCGAGGAAAAAAGTAACTATACATTTTTCTATAGCGATGACTTCTTAGATATAAACCAAAAAATGAACATCCATGCTAAGGATGAAACAATTGAAAACATACTGAATATATTGTTTCAGAATACAAACATTGATTATCGAATTAATAATACACAAATAGCGCTGTCCGAGAAGATTGTACAGCGAGAAACTCCAGCAAACACCGCACAACAACAAGGAAGAAAAACCATTTCGGGAACCGTTCGCGATAACGAGGGGGATCCGATTATCGGGGCAACCATTATGGAAAAAGGAAATCCCTCGCACGGTACAATTACCGATATAGATGGCAATTTCATCCTTACAAACACTCCTGAGAACGCAACACTTCAGTTTACCTATGTTGGGATGAAACCACAGGAAATTCCTTTGAGCGGAAGAACAACAATAAATATTGTAATGGAAACGGATGTGGAATTATTGGATGAGCTTGTTGTTGTGGGTTATACAACCACCTCTAAAAGATCGCTGATATCATCCGTATCGCAAGTGGTCACGGAAGAACTGCCCCATCTACCATCTACAAATATCACGCAGTCGCTGGCAGGCAGAGCGCCCGGGTTAATAGTAGAATCGGGATCAGGACTGAACGCCAGATCATCCGTCTCAATCCGCGGAGGAGGGGATCCGATTTACGTAATAGACGGTGTGATCAGAAGTGGGACTGATTTTGCAAACCTCAATTCGGAGGATATCGAATCGATTTCCATACTAAAAGATGCCTCTTCTACTGCAGTATACGGGGCACGTGCCGCGTATGGGATTGTACAGGTAACCACAAAATCCGGGAAAACCGGAAAACCGCATGTAACCTATGCGTTTCAGCAAACCTGGGGACAACCCAGTTTCTGGGCAAACCGTGTGAGTTCGTACGAGAATGCCCTGAAAATAAATGAAGCCAGAATAAACGAAGGACTCGATCCTCAATATTCTGACGAGGCACTGGAGAAATATCGTACTGGATCTGATCCGGGACAATATCCGAATACCGATTGGCGTGCCGCGGTACTGAAAAATTGGGCGCCCGTACAACGCCACAACATTGCTCTTACGGGAGGCACGGAGCTTAACAATTATTATACCTCCGTGGGTTATACGGATATGAACTCGCTTTTCAAAAGCGGGCGTTATACTGTAGACAGGGTTAACTATAACCTGTCCAATACAACCAATATCAAAGATGTGGGACTGAGAGTAACGGCTCAACTTTCAGGATTTATCGAATCGAGCGATGATCTTCATACCTCGGAAGGAAGCGGTCATAATTTAGTCATACAACAGACAGGGATGATGGCTCCGGATGAAATTGCAGTCAACAAATACGGGTTACCCTACGATGTTGCTTTAAATCCCGTCGCAATCTCATCGCAAGACGCGGGATATATGCAATCGAAACTTACCGTAGTCAATGGTCTGCTCAATGTTGAATGGGCATTGCCCTGGGTTGAGGGATTCGGGTTGAAAGCAACCGGAAACTATAACTGGTATGACAGGAACAATAAGAACTGGAGAAATGATGCAGCGAAATACGGATGGGATTCCACCGAACCGCTCTATGCCGCAAAACCCCAGTTAAACCACTCAGATACGCAGGGGTTGAAATGGACTTTACAGTATTTTGCCAACTATAACCGGATTTTCGGCGATCACAGTTTTAATGCGCTAGCCGGCTATGAAGCAGCATATGAAAGAGTGAAAGGGATAGGGCTTAACAGATATAACTACACCCTTCCGATAGACCAAATAAACTTTGGTCCGACCGATGGAATGGACAATTCGGCATCGGAAGTGGAAACCGGACGTGCCGGTATGATTGCCCAACTGAAATATGGCTTTAAAAACAGATACTATATCGAAGGAGCATACAGACACGACGGGTCAGACATATTCCCTAAACACAATCGATGGGGAGACTTCTTTTCATTTTCCGCCGGATGGACATTGAGTGACGAACCTTTTATGCAGGCTTTGAATGAAAAAGATATACTTGATCTGATGAAAATACGTGTGTCCTACGGTCAGGTGGGTATGGATCAGGGAATTACCCGTTTCAGCTTTCTGGATTTGTACAATTATAACGCCACCGGATACGTATTTGATGGAAACATGTATCCCACTCTTTACGAAGGAAGTACACCGTCTGTCAATATCACGTGGTATAAAGATAAACAATATGGTCTTGGCTTCGATTTTGCCAGTTTAAATAATAGATTGTACGGTATGTTCGACTACTTTTTATTCATTACCGCCGGATATATGGCCGATCCTGACCCCCAATCGGCAGGATACATCGATCCTTACGGACGCGGACTTCCCCAGATTGAGTCGGAAGGAGAAAAGAGACGCGCCGGATTTGACTTCCAGCTTGGATATCGTGACCACTTCGAAGACTTTAAATATGATGTTGGATTTAACTTTACAAAGTATGATGTCTATTGGTCGAACTATCCCTGGGAAAGCCTGGATACAAAGAAAAATCCTTACCGCCGGCAAACCGGCCAATACGAACACTTCTCACAGACGGGATACCATTACATCAGGACCGCAAACAGCGCCCGGGAGTGGCAACAGTACGCACAACGGCAGGGATCGACAAACCTGACCGGAGGAGATTTCATTTACGAAGACTTTAACGGAGACGGTCGTTTGACGGGAGAAGATCAGTACCGGATCGGTTATGCGACAAAACCGCTGATCAATTACGGTATCATTGCAAATTTCAACTATAAAGGGTTTGGCCTCAATATCCTCTTTCAGGGTGCCGGGGAAAGAGATATCCCAATTGATAGAAATATGTGGAACTATAATTACTTATCGAGGTACGATTATCAGCTGGATTACTGGAGAGAAGATAATCAGGGAGCAAAATTCCCTCGTATTGTTTCCTCTCAATCCGTGAATGGTAACAACAACCTGATGCCAAGCGAAGCATGGACATTTAACGGCAGCTATTTTCGTTTGAAATCGCTGATCTTTAGCTACGATCTCAAATATTCTCTGTTAAAGAATACGAACTGGCTGAATATTTGCCGTCTTTCTCTCACCGGACAAAACTTATTTACCCTTTCTGAGGCAACGAAATATGGTATTGATCCTGAAGTATCTAATATTTACAATGTTTATCCGATAGAAAGAGTGATAGGCATTAATTTGAATCTTGGTTTTTAAAATTAAAGATAAATGAAACATATATATAAACTATTTGCAAGCCTCTTGGCTCTTTTGTTACTCACATCATGCAATGATGTGATGAACACACGTCCATTTGACACTCTCGACAGCGATCGGGCATACAGTTCTCTCGAAACTTTTCAGGCGGTCTTAAGCAGATGTTATGCAGATGTATTGGGCTATTACAGCGGGCAATATGCCAATATGGAAGCTTATACCCCCAACGGTATCAAAAGTGATCTTCACAACAGGGACGATTTCCCTACAGAGAGTGGAATTGATGCCAACACATGGAATGCCGGACAAGGCCGGTTTGTACAGCTACGCCGTATAAATCTGGTGATTGAGAATGCCGAAAATTCCGAACTGTTATCAGATGCTTCCAGAACCGAGATTATAGCTGCCGCCAGATTTCTGAGGGGATTGATGTACTTCGACATGACCCGGAAAATGGGACGGTTTGTTCCGGTAAATCGGGTTTTCGAACTGACCGATACAACCGATATGAGAATTCCCCTCACAAAAGATGTGGCGGAAAGCTACGATTATGTGATGCAGGACATCAACGCAGGCATCGACGGATTACCGGAAACGGATCTGAGCGGAAAACTGACCCGATATGCAGCCCTTGCTTACAAAAGTAGGATTGCGCTCCAGGCCTATGCTTACACAAAAGAGGAAAATTACCTGACGGAATGTATCCATGCCGCGGAAGAAGTGATTCAATCGAATCAGTACACCCTGACTTCAAACTACGAAAACATGTTCCTGTTCGACGGTAAAGACGACAAAGAGATCATCCTGAATCGTCAGTACCTGAAGCTCAACACCACTGTAGAGAATTTTAACGAAATGATCAGTGTAGTACCGAACGTAAAAAATGATGAAGTAACCGGATCCGGCGGCTCTCCGTTGCTGAACGATCCGAAAGGACGATCTTTCGAAGGTTGGGGTGTTTACTTTCCTACCCAGGATCTGGTAGACCAATACCTCGTAATTGATCAACAGGATGGAAGAGCAAAAAACTGGTTCGAAACATCGCAGTATTTGAACAACGTAATAGAACTGCCTGCAAGCGAGTTGGAATACAATGCCTTTACAATAAATCCCGATTACGACGGCACAAGCGCCACCACTGAGTATATCGGTTATCACCCGGTACCCGAGAGAGACGATCTGGGATCGAACAGCAAAGGTGAAAAAATCGATAGATATGGAAAGGTAACAACCGATGCCAGGATCAACGAGATCATGTACAACAACAGGGATGAACGTTTCTACGCAACCATTGTCTACGACAGTTGTGTCTGGCTGACCGATGAACTGGTGACGCTTTGCGTGCAAGGCAACCTGTGGAGCGGAGTGCGCAAAGACAAAAGTTCGTCGTGGTACACCACCGTTTCGGGTTACTACTGGAGAAAAGCGGTTGCCAATGTGGAACCGAGGGTATATTATAACAACAAGATCGATTATCAGTTTGTTCTTATCCGTCTGGGAGAGGTTTACCTGAACATGGCAGAAGCGAAGCTGCTGAAAAACGATATTCCCGGCGCGGTCGCCGCCCTTAATGAAACAAGGACTAAACACGGTGGTCTTCCGCCCTCCACCGCTTCGAGCCTCGATGAAGCATGGAAAGACTATATCCGTGAACGTAGGGTGGATATGGCTTACGAGGGGGATATTTACTGGTCTTATCTGCGCTGGGGCAAATACGGCGGTCCGGCAAACCACGGGGAAGCTCCCGGAAGTGTGATCCGTGACCTGGACAAACCGGTTCATAAAATTCAAATCAAGAAAGACCGTAAAGAATTCTTTATCGGACAGATCACGGTGAACAATGCCTGGAACCGAAATTTTACTACTAAACGATACCTTTATCCGATTCCCAGATCGTTCATAAACGGAAGGGGAGCATACGGCATTATTGACACACAGAATCCCGGATGGGAATAACCAAACATAAAAAGATTGAAAATGAAAAAAAACATCGTATCGGTTTTATCAGGTATGGCTTTAGCTTTCGCACTCACCTCCTGCCTGACTTCAAACACAGAGATCATAGAAGAATACGCCGATAATTCCATCAATGAAGTGGCGGGAGTATGGTACAGATACGTCACCACGCCAAGCAGCGCATCCACAAGAGAAGTACTGGTAAAGGTGGAATTGAATGGAATTACCCGGACCATTGACAAGGAAGCGAGGATAGTATCCATCAGGGTAGCTCCTACCGCCGGCAGGCTGAATTCCATCCCGGAACCCGCAAGGAATCAACTGGGAATTGACAATGTGGCCGTGGTGGTGGTTCTTCCCACGGCAGCCAGGATTTTCCCCATAGGCGATTCCCCCAAGCTGGGCGTCAACGGGGACTGGTCCAAGCCGAACAAATACATGGTGCAAGCAGCTAACGGAGACCAGGCGGAGTGGACAATTCATATTACAGAATTCATCAAGTAATAATACCATTGATAATTCGTATAATGTCTGATTAATAAACTGCCCAAAAAAAGAGAAGTGAACCCCAGAAGTTTTTGTCTAACTTCCGGAGTTCACTTCATAATAATTACACCTCATGACATGATTATAGCAAGTTTCATACATCTTAATGTGAAAAATAATAGAGATGTAGACGCCAAATCCAGAAAGCCCTGTAGAATTTCTAAACAATAATAGTAAAGCAGTAACGGCATTACGGAGTGACTACCGACCGATACAAGTTGATACATCTCACTACAATATCAAATAAATGAGAAATGTATGATCTGGAAACCGATATTTTTCAAGTTCATTGAACTATAACAAATAGCTTATAAACTACTTACAAAACCTGACTCATTTATTTTATCTTTATGTATTCTTTATAAAAAACATATGGATTAATTATTTTAAAGATATGAGAATCTCATTAGCATTTTTTCGATTAACGCTATGCATACTGGCTGGATTGTTGGCCCTTCCCCATATCTCATGCGAAAGCAAGCGACCTAAGAAAGAGTGTCTCACCTTTGAAGAGATGCAAGACCCGACAAACGACACCTTATCCGACTGGTCGAATGTGCCTAAGGGGCTGCAGGCATCGTTTATAACGATCGACGACAAACTGCCGAAATCGGTGGCGCCCCAGGTGCCACTCAGTAAGAGCGTAACGGTTACCGGTTGGAAAGGTGAAAAAGTGTCGGCCCAACTGCTTTTATGGTCCGCTGCGGATATCAATCAGGTAGAGTTGGGATTCGCTGATTTTGAGTCGGGAAGAAGCGCGCTGCCAGCATCTGTTGCACAGGCAAGGTTTGTTCGGTACGTGATGACCGACGAGTTCGGTCCGGGCTGCGGACACCGTAAACCGGAAAATTTCACGGCCTCTTTGGCCGCTGATATGCTGGACAACCTGGAGTGTTTCAATATGGAAGTAAAGAGTGTAAGACCGGTCTGGCTTACCTTCAGTATCCCTTCCGATGCTGTTGCGGGGAACTATAAAAGCCACCTGAAGCTGTATGCCGGGGGACGTTCCGTAGAGGATTTTGAAATAGCGCTGGATGTAGTGGATCAGGTGTTGCCTGAACCGTCGGAGTGGCTCTATCACCTCGACTTGTGGCAACATCCCTCTGCCGTGGCCCGGGTGCGCAACCTGGAAGTGTGGAGCGACGCCCATTTCAGGCAAATGAAACCGCTGATGAAAATGCTGACCGATGCGGGACAGAAAGTGATCACCGCTACCCTGAACAAAGATCCGTGGAACAATCAATGTTATGATGCTTATGCCGATATGATCGTCTGGACGAAAAACAAAGACCGGAGCTGGACTTTCGACTATACCATTTTCGACAAATGGGTACAGTTTATGATGGACCTGGGTATCGATAAGATGATCAACTGTTACTCGTTACTTACCTGGAATAACCAACTGCATTATAACGATGAAGAGAAAGGTGAACTGGTTACCCTGGAACTGAAAGCCCAATCGAAAGAATATGCGGAGTTGTGGAGCGTATTCTTGAAAGATTTCACCCGGCATCTCCAGAGTAAAGGGTGGCTGGAAAAGACCAATATAGCCATGGATGAACGTGCGCCGGCAGATATGCAGGCTGCGTTGAAAGTATTAGAGAGCGCTGCTCCCGAATTGGGTGTCTCTTTGGCGGACAATCACAAGAGTTACAGGCAGTATCCATGGATAAAGGATATTTGTGTGGGAGCCGGTGACAAGGTAACCAAGAAAGAGATTGCCGCCCGCAGAGACAAAGGGTTGGTCACCACCTATTATGTGTGCTGCGCAGATAAATTTCCCAATATGTTTACCTTCTCCGCCCCGGCAGAATCGGTCTATGCCGCATGGCACGCCGTAGCTGCCGATTTCGACGGTTTCCTGCGTTGGGCCTACAATTCGTGGGTGGAAAATCCGTTGACCGATTCGCGTTTCAGGACATGGCCGGCCGGTGATACCTACATGGTCTATCCCGATGCAAGAAGTTCTATCCGCTTTGAACGCCTGGTGGAAGGGATTCAGGATGTGGAAAAGATTCGTGTATTGCGCAAACGGTACAGTGAAGAGAATACGCCTGAATCATTGACAAAACTGGCTCAACTGGAGGAAGCGATCGGGTATTTTATTACACTGGAACCTTCTGCCGACTGGCAGGATAGGTTGAACGATGCCAAGAAATTGTTGAACAGGCTATAACACCTTGTCATACCGACACCATCGTTCTTGCAATATCTACCGAGGCAATGAGAAATACCAGGTTGAGCGAAATGTGAAATCAGCCCTATTCTTTTTTAAAACACCTATAAATGAGTCTACTTGAATAAGTCTTTTTTGTCGAAAATAAGTAAAAATTCAACTTGATAATCAGATTTTCACAAAATGTTTTTTTAGTGTTTTGGACTTTTTAAAGTGGCCTCATAAATGAAGTGTTCACAAAGAAAAATTAGAAAATGACAAGTCCTGTTGCAGCTAAATGACTGAAAATGTTTAATTTATAATCATATACTAACAGATATAAAGAAATGGATAGAGAGGTATTTTTAAAAGAGATAGACTGGCCGGAAATAGGGACAGCTACTCCGCTTCCGGAGCCGTCTATTGAAGAAATAGAAAGCCGCATATGTAGATGCCGCAGGATGATGAGAGAACGGAACCTTACCCATCTGGTGGTTTACGGAGATCGTGAACACTTTGCCAATTTAATGTACCTTACACACTTTGATCCCCGGTTTGAAGAAGCTATTCTAATTCTGAATCAATCAGAGACTCCTCTTATCCTGGTAGGTAACGAGTGTGTGGGACATCTGACCGTATCCCCGCTTTACAATGCTGAAAAACTCCGGTATGAAAGATATCAACCCTTGTCATTATTGGGACAGCCACGCAATGACAGCCGGCCATTAGATGCTATTTTTAAATCGGAAGGGATAGACAGAAACTCGCAAATAGGATGCATAGGTTGGAAATATTTTACCGACAAGGAATTCGTTGATTACCATCTGCGCATTGAAATTCCGGCCTATATCACCGACACCCTTCGCGCTATTTGCGGACATACCAATGTCGTAAATGCATCGGATATATTCATGTCACCTTCTTACGGTTTACGTGTAAAATGTTCACCTTACGAGATCGCGGTATTTGAGTTCGCAAACGTAATGGCTTCGGAGGGGATGAAAAACTTACTGAAAAATTTCCGCACAGGGATTACGGATTTTGAGTTGATCAAAGAATATCAGTACACGGGATACCCTCTGAATTGTCACATAGGTATTAAGAGTAGCGGTAATCAGCATATCGGACTATCTGGTCCTGTCGGTGCAGAAATACGCAGAGGTGATCCTTGTTCTACCAATATTGGCTATTGGGGGAGTAATATTTGCCGTGCCGGATGGGTTGCAGAAAGTGAGGACGACCTACCGGAAAAGGCCAAAGGATATATAGACAATTATGTAGCTGCGTATTTCAGGGCTTGTGCCAAATGGTTCGAGAACATGAAAATAGGCACTAAAGGCAAAATATTTTGTGAACTTATAGATAAATACTTACCTTTCGATAAATTTGCCGTATTCCTCAATCCGGGACACCTTATTCACATGGACGAATGGTTAAGTAGCCCTATCTATGCGGGTTCGGAAGAAAAAATACAATCAGGAATGTATATGCAGGTCGATATCATCGTTCGTTCTCCAAACTATTTTTCTACACGTATGGAGGATGGAATAGTAATTGCCGACAATGCGCTTCGTTCACAACTCAGAGAGCTATACCCTAATGTTTATAAAAGATGTATAATGCGGCGGGAGTTTATGATCCAACAACTCGGATTCACTTTACCGGAAGAAGTTCTTCCTCTGTCAAATACGACAGGAATTATTGCTCCTTTTTTTCTGGATTATAAAAAAATAATGAGTTTCAAGCCTTAAAAAACATAAAGTCATGAGAAAATTTTTAATATTCGGCATGTTGGTATTATTGACGTTTTCCTGTAAGAAAGAAAATGAGAAAATAAGAATATTTACTTGTGGCATTCGTCACGAATCCAATACTTTTTCTACATTACCAACCACAGAAGAGAATTTTAATATCGCGCGAGGGGAAGATGTCCTCAAAGATCAGGAGTGGGCTGAAACGGCCGAAAAGGAAGGGATAGAATTAATACCTTCCCTTCATGCTTATGCATGGCCGGGAGGAATAGTAGAAAGGACTATTTATGATAAATATAAAAAAGAGATACTTGAAGATTTAAAGAAGGCCGGGAAAATAGACGGGATTTATCTCGATATGCACGGTGCGCTTCATGTTGAAGGCTATGATGACGCTCAAGCTTCGTTTATCAAAGAGATAAGAGATATTGCAGGAGACAATGTCTTGATCAGCGGGAGCTTCGACCTGCATGGGAATCTGTCGGCAGATTTTGTAAAGAACATTGATATACTTACCGCCTATCGTACTGCCCCTCATCGTGATGGTGCGGAAACCAAGGACAGGGCAATGAGTTTACTGATAGAGTCTCTGAAAAGAGGATTAAAGCCACATATCGAAACCGTTACTATTCCGATCCTGATACCGGGTGAAAAGGGAATAACCGAAGTAGAACCTTTACACTCTATATATGCACAACTATCCGAAGTAGCTAAAAAAGAAGGGCTAATGGACGCTTCTGTATTTGTAGGTTATGCATGGGCCGACTTACCACGTTCGGCAATGCGGGTGTTTGTCGTTGCCAATGATACTAAATATGCCGGAACAGCCAGAACAGAAGCGCAAAATTTAGCCCAACAGATCTGGGATAAAAGAGCCGAGATGAAACTTGATGTCCCGTCGGGAAGTATAGACGAAATGATCGCATTGGCAAATAAATCCGAAAAGGAAACAGTTTTTATCTCCGATTCAGGCGATAATACTACAGCGGGAGCCCCGGGCGACAATCCTCAGGTATTAGCGGCACTACTTAAAAGTAAGACAAAAAGAGCCTTATTTGCAGGTATTGTAGATGCCGATTTCCTTTCTCAATGCGTGGTGTCAGGCGTTGGCAATGAGATAAATTCTACAATCGGGGGTAAAAAAGATAAGACTTTCGGGTTTGCACTCCCTGTTAAGGGAAAAATAGAATTCCTTTCTCCCGACTCGATTATGCAAACGGATAGAGGTGCAGCCGTTGTTGATGTGGAAGGAGTCAAGCTTGTCGTGATGAAGTCTCGCCGTTCATTTGTGAAAAAGGCTGATTTTGAAGAGGTAAATCTCAATCCACTGGATTACAAGATCGTTGTTGTTAAATTGGGCTATTTATATCCGGAACTCAGGGATCTTGCTCCGGCACATCTGATGGCATTGACTTCCGGTTTCTGCAATTTAGAGATGACGGCTTTGCCATTCAAGAACGTTGATTTG
>Ga0265294_10002842_pt1 | contig 22494 bp, 18 predicted proteins | sample MunlanPumphouse3_FD_192504 | JGI IMG/M metagenome (GOLD analysis project Ga0265294, IMG submission 192504) | Groundwater microbial communities from a municipal landfill in Southern Ontario, Canada - Pumphouse #3 | ecosystem: Environmental > Aquatic > Deep subsurface > Groundwater | place... | reverse complement strand
ATTATGAAGCTAAGCGCATTCTTACACACACTATGAACAGACTGACTCTATCCGTTGTGCCACAGGGTACTTTCTATAATTGGATGAAGCAAAGAGGAAAAATTGGAGGGCAGAACAAGGTTCCTCGTCTCTCCAATGAGCGCACATACGTTAATCAGGTACTCTCTTTGGTTAATAAAAAATAAACTACAAGAGGATAGTTCTACTAAACCTATAAGGAAGATTCATATCATCCAGCCAGTCAAACAACACCTGATTAGGAGAAACAAATATTTTCTTTGAAAAAAACTCTACGGAAATGTCATTTGCTGTATCAACTGCATGAATATACAGGCGTGCACTACCCTGATTCTCTTTTAGTACTTTAATCAATTTCTTTCTGAAAACACTATTCAATATCTCTACCGGAATTGTTATATAGAACTCTTTTATATAATCATCCTTGGTATTTGAAAGAAGAGTGATACCCTTTATTTTTAACTCATATTCCATCTGTCTGGGATCATCTTTTTTTCTATAACGAGGTGTGGAAGAAATTTTTATTAATAGTGCTGAATGAATGACGGTATACTTCATAAAAGCTTCGTAATCTTTCCCAAACAACGCAAAAGTATGACTACCGGTAAAATCCTCAACTGTAAAACGACACCATGGTTTATTTGTTGTTTTTGTATAGCTTACCTGCACATCAGTAACTAATCCGGCTACAAAAAAGTCTTTATTCTGATTAGATACTTTTTTTTGAAGTGTCGACTCTATTTCCGGCAATTCCAATAATTGGTTAGTAGTAAAGGTCTGTATTTCAAATTTAAACCGGTCTAAAGGATGTGAAGAAAGGTACATACCAACCAATTCTTTTTCCCTTTTCAATTGTTCAAGCTCATTGAATTCAATAAGACAAGGTATATCAGGGCGCACAGGCTTCATTTCTTCAACGCCACCGAAAAGATTATTCCCTTGCAGCATTGTGTCATTTTGAAACTTATTTGCATATTTCAAAAGTCCCTCAATAAAAGACTCATCTTTACCGTTACCAAGAAAATATTGAGGCCTTTTTAAATCCGTGAATCCATCAAATGCACCTGAATTAACCAAACATTCTATTACCTTACGATTTACTACACCCAAAGGAACTCTTTCAATAAAATCAAAAATATCCTTAAAGTTGTTTCCCTGTTCTCTGTTTGAAATAATAGAATCAATCACATTAGATCCCACCCCCTTTATCCCAGCCATTCCGAAACGGATATTTCCATCTTTATTAACAGTAAAGGTAGTGGAACTTTCATTTACATCAGGTCCAAGTACCTTAATTTTCATTCTCCTGCAATCGTCCATAAGCTTAGTAATCTCATCTATATCATTGAGATTCTTACTTAAATTGGCCGCAAGAAATTCAGCAGGATAGTGCGCTTTTAAATATGCCGTCTGATATCCTATCCAAGCATAACAGGTAGAATGTGATTTATTGAAGGCATATTCGGCAAAACTTTTCCAGTCATTCCATATCTTTTCGAGCTTATCTTTTGGATGTCCATTTTTAATACCTCCCTCAATAAACATCGTATAATTTTTTGCCATCTCTGCAATCTTCTTCTTCCCCATTGCCTTACGCAAACTATCAGCCTGTCCCGGTGAAAAACCGGCCAGTCTCCGGGATAAAAGCATAACCTGCTCCTGATATACAGTTATACCATACGTTTCACGTAAAATCTCCTCCATTTCGGGAAGATCATATTCAATCTCTCTTTCCCCTAATTTCCTTGCAACAAAATCTGGGATATACCCCATTGGTCCGGGACGATACAGAGCATTCATTGCTATTAAATCTTCAAAACGATTAGGATGCAATTCCCTCAACCATTTTTTCATACCATCGGATTCAAACTGGAATACACCAATTGTATCTCCGCGACTAAAAAGTTCGTAAGTAAGCTTATCGTCAATAGGAATATTATCTATATTTATCTCTTCCTTCGTACTTTTTTTAATATTAGCAATACACTCATTAATAATGGATAAAGTCCTCAACCCCAAAAAATCCATTTTCAACATTCCGACATCCTCAATATATGATCCTTCATATTGAGAAACCCAAACACTTTCTCCAGTATCCTTATCTGTACCTAAACAAATCGGAATAAAATTTGTCAAGTTCTCACGTCCTATAATTAATGCACAGGCATGAACACCTGTTTGTCTTATACTTCCTTCAAGCTGACCGGCATATATTATAGTATCTCTCAAATTCTTGTCATCAGATTCTAATGCTTCTTTAAATTCAGGAATATACTTAATACAATTTTCAATTGATGCATCAATTGTTTCTTTTTTCTTTTTCCCGGGATTTTCAGAATCATCCACATCTATTTCAAAATTTTTTGGAACAAGCTTTGCCAAACGATCGGATTCGTTTAATGGAACCTTATGAATTCTAGCTATATCTCTTATAGCGCTCTTTGTAGCCATAGTTCCAAAAGTTGAAACATGCGAAATATGGTCCTTTCCATATTTTTCTTCAACATATTTAAAAATCTTATATCTCCCTTCGTCGTCAAAATCAATATCAATATCTGGCATTGATATACGCTCAGGATTTAAAAAACGCTCAAATAGTAAATTGTACTTAAGCGGATCAATATTTGTAATTTTAAGACAATATGCGACAACTGAACCAGCGGCGGACCCTCTACCTGGGCCTACTGAAACACCTCTTTCATGGGCAGCACGAATAAAGTCCCAAACTATAAGAAAATAATCGGGAAACCCCATTTTCTTTATAGTATCCAATTCAAACTCCATCCTTTCTATAAGACTATCCGTAACTTCTCCGTATCGGTTTTTTGCTCCTTCAAATGTAAGATGGCGCAGATATTCGACAGAATTGGAAAATTCTGCAGGTATTGGAAATACAGGTAGAATCAATGGTGAGTCAATGCTGTATTTCTCAATTTTTTCCGCAATCTCAAGAGTATTTGTTATTACTTCCGGATGATCTGAGAAAATATCGCTCATCTCCTGCTGGGTCTTTAAATACTCTTGTTGAGTATATCTCATCCGGTCTTGGTCTTCATAATTCTGATTTGTAGTCAGACAGATAAGTCTATCATGGGCACCACCATCTTCAGCATTGATAAAGTGAACATCATTTGTGGCAATAACTTTTACATTAAATTTTTTTGAAAACTCAAATAGTTGCTCATTTACAATCTGCTGTTTTTGAAAAGTTGTTTTATCAGCACCTTCAATAAATGTTTCATGTCTTTGTACCTCAAGATAATAATCCTCTCCAAAAAGTTCCTTATACCATAATAGCGCATCTTCTGCTGCCTCAAGGTTATTATTGTAAACTTCTCTTTGTACTTCTCCCGCAAGACAGGCGCTGGAGCATATTAACCCTTCATGATATTTTTCCAAAAGTTCCCTATCTATCCTTGGTCGATAATAAAACCCTTCAATAAAACCATAAGAACATAATTTTACCAAATTATGATATCCTTTAAGATTCTTTGCCAACAATATAAGGTGAAAGGAACTCTTATCCTCTTTCACTCTGCGAATATGCCTTCCCTCTCTGGCTACATAAACTTCACATCCAATGATCGGCTTTACATTTGGATATTTATTAGCATATTTAAAAAATTCTTTTACACCATACATGTTTCCATGATCAGTAATAGCAAGCGCTTTCTGACCATCTTCATCAGCCTTCTTAAAAAGTTTGGAAATAGAAGCCGCTCCGTCCAAAATAGAATATTGGGTATGAACATGTAGGTGAACAAATGACATATCAGAATTATATTAGTGATTTTCCGGTCATTATTTCCGGTTTAGGAATTCCCATAAGCTTCAATATTGTAGGTGCAATATCAGCCAAAATACCGTCGTCAACATTTTTTACATCATCATCAACAACTATAAACTGTACAGGATTCAAAGAATGTGCGGTATTTGGAGTTCCATCAGCATTAATGGCCTTATCTGCATTACCATGGTCGGCAGTGATAAGTACTGTATATCCATTCTTTACGGCAATCTTAACCACCTCTCCAACACATGAATCAATTGTTCTTACAGCTTTTTTTATAGCATCATAAACACCGGTATGTCCCACCATATCTCCATTTGCAAAATTAAGAATTATCATATCGTGCTTTTGGGTGTCCAGATCTTTTAATAAAGCATCTTTAACCTGAAGAGCACTCATTTCAGGTTGCAAATCATAAGTAGCAACTTTGGGAGAGTTAATTAATATTCTGTCTTCATTTTTAAAGATTGCTTCCCTTCCTCCGGAAAAGAAAAAAGTTACATGAGCATATTTTTCGGTTTCTGCTATTCTAAGTTGTGTTTTACCTGCATCAGATACAACTTCCCCAATAGTTTGATGCACATTTTCCTTGTCAAACAAAATATGTAAATCTTTAAATTTATCATCATAAGGAGTGAGACAACAATAATATAACGGAATAGTGTGCATATTTGATTCTGGCATATCAGCCTGAGTTAAAACTGAAGTTATTTCTCTGGCGCGATCATTTCTAAAATTAAAGAAAATGACGGCATCGCCTTCCTGAATGACAGCCGTTGGCTTTCCTTTCCCGTCAACTACACATATTGGCTTAATAAATTCATCTGTAACATTATTGTTATAAGATGCATCAACTCCTTCAGAAGCTGAAGAAAATTTGTCTCCGACACCATTTACCAACAAATCATATGCGATTTTTATTCTATTCCATCTCTTATCCCTATCCATAGCATAATACCTTCCAATCACTGAAGCAATTTTGCCGGTACTTTTCTTCATTTCTTTCTCTAAAGAGGTAATGAATCCTTTCCCGCTCTTTGGATCAGTATCCCTACCATCCATAAAACAGTGTACAAACACCTTCTCAATTTTTTCTTCCTTTGCTACACTCAAAAACTCATATAAATGTTCCAAGGAGCTGTGAACCCCACCATCAGAACAGAGTCCAATAAAATGAAGTTGTTTACCGGTTTTTTTAACATAATCATAGGCATTCCTAATCTCTACATTTTTTAGCAGAGCATGATTTCTACATGCAATATTTATCTTAACAAGGTCCTGATAAACAACACGGCCTGCACCAATATTTAAGTGACCAACCTCGGAATTTCCCATTTGGCCTATTGGTAATCCTACATCTTCTCCACTTGCACTCAAATGTGAAAAAGAATATTTTGATCTCAATTTGTCTATTTCGGGAGTTCCTGTCGTATATATTGCATTAGTTTTGTCATGAACACCTTCTCCCCAGCCATCAAGAATCATTAAAAGTACTCTCTTATCCATAATTTTTATTAAATTTGTTCAATTATAATTGATACAAAGTTACTGAAATATGGATAAAAATAGAAACAAAGATATTAACAAGAGGTCGACAAGCCCAAATGATAGAAAAAAGTATTCAAGGGAGATCGAATCTAGTTATAATCAGCGCAAAAAAGATGCTGAAGAAGTAATCGGTGTAGTGAGCCTGACTCGTGAAGGATTTGGATTTGTCGTTCGTCCCAACATTGCGGATGATATTTTTGTCCCTTATAAAAAATTAAAAGGTGCTCTGAACGGAGATACTGTTAAAGTAGCTATTCTTAAAAAGAAATCCGGAAACCGTCGAATAGAGGGAGAAATTATTCATATCATTGAACGCTCAAAAAAGCCACATATAGGTATTCTTCATACAAGAGGCAATCAGGTATGGGCAATTATAGAGAGTAAAAACATGCCATACGATATACGGATTCCTGTTGAAAGGTTGGAAGATCTGCCAACAATAGGAACGCTAAAAGCAGAAAAAGGAATGAAAGTGGCAGTAATTGTTACCGAATGGCCTAAAAGCAGTGTAGAGCCTATTGGGAAAATTGTGGATGTGCTGGGAAAGCCCGGTGATAATGATACTGAAATGCACTCTATTTTAGCCGAATTTGCACTTCCCTATAGATTTGAACCTGAGGTTGAGGCAGCAGCAGAACAGATATCAGACAAAATAGAGCCGGCAGAGATTAACAGAAGAAGAGATTTCAGAAGTATCACTACATTTACAATCGACCCAACCGATGCAAAAGATTTTGATGATGCACTTTCCATAAGGAAACTGGAGAACGGCAATTGGGAAGTTGGTGTACATATTGCCGATGTTACATTTTATGTAACACCTGGTAGTGTAGTTGATAAAGAGGCATACAATCGTGCCACTTCAGTATATCTGGTAGATAGAACTGTCCCTATGCTTCCTGAAAATCTCTCCAACAAACTATGTTCTCTAAGACCGAAAGAAGATAAATTATGTTATTCTGCTGTATTTGAATTGGATGATAAAGCAAAAGTACTTAAAACATGGTTTGGCAGGACAATTATTAATTCTGATTACAGATTTGACTATGAAGCAGCACAAGAAATAATTGAAACCATGAAAGGACCTCTATGCAAAGAGATTCTTCAACTCCAGGAACTTGCTTCAATTTTACGTAAAAAACGTTTTGACCATGGAGCAATAAATTTTGAAAGACCTGAGATGAAAGTCCAAGTTGATGAGACTGGAAAACCTATATCTGTATATCAAAAAGAGACAAAAGAGAGCAACTGGCTTATTGAGGAGTTTATGCTCCTTGCTAACCGTAATGTTGCAGAATTTGTAGCCCGAAAATGTGGTATTAAAAACCCTACTTTCGTTTATCGCGTACACGAGCAACCGAATCCAGACAAACTTGATAGTCTTCGTTCTTTTGCTAAAAATTTTGGATATACATTAGGCCCTACCGATAATGCCAAAAATATATCAAGGACACTTAACTCTCTGCTTAGTACATCTAAAGACAAACCTGAAGAGAATGCTCTTGAAATGATGGCTTTACGTGCAATGGCCCGTGCACACTATTCAACAGACAATGTTGGACACTACGGATTGGCATTTGAATTCTACACACATTTTACTTCACCCATACGACGTTATCCTGATATGATGGTCCACCGTCTGCTTTCCCTATATCTTGACAAAGCCAAATCACAGGATAAATCTTATTATGAAGAATGCAGCAAATATTCATCTGAACGAGAACAAATAGCCACAGAGGCTGAACGTTCAAGCATCAAATATAAACTCGTTGAATTTATGCAAGATAAAGTGGGTCAAGAATTTGAAGGAACTATTTCCGGTCTTACCGAATGGGGTATGTATGTCGAAATTGAACCCACAAAGATTGAAGGAATGGTAATGCTCAAAGAAGTTAAAGAAGATTATCTGATGTTTAATGAAGAAAAATATAACATTATTGGTAAAGCAAGTAAGAAGGTATTTAATCTTGGAGACAAAGTAAAAATCAAAGTTTCAAAGGCAAACCTTGAGCAAAAACTTCTTGATTACCAACTTATTTGGGAAACTGAAAGATAAATGACTTTTATTTTCTGAAGATTCCATATAGAGAACTACCGGAGCCTGACATTGATGCATATACGGCACCACGTTCATATAATGCCTCTTTCTCCAAAGCAAGTAATGGATATTTAAGAAAAATACTCTTTTCAAAATCATTTACCAACAATTCTTTCCATTCCTCAATAGGATATGACAAGACTTCCTGTAGAGATTTTGCAGGCTTATTGGGAATAATTCCCGTATAAGCATCTTTGGTAGATACAAATATGGATGGTACTACCAATTCTATAATATAGTTGTCAAAGGAAATATTATATGGAGTAAGTATTTCTCCTCTTCCTCTGGCAATCATCGGTTTATTATATATAAAAAAAGCACAATCACTGCCTAATTGAACCGCATAACCAGAAAGATCATTATCGCTAATATTAAGAGAAAACATTTTATTAAGAAGACATAAAGTAGAGGTGGCATCTGAAGAACCTCCTCCCAAACCTGCTCCTACCGGAATTTTTTTAAATAGATATATACCAACAGGAGGTAGATCGTATATTTCCTTTAAAAGATCATAAGCCTTGACACACAAGTTATCCATTGGCTTTCCGTCGTATTTTATGCCGTAAAGGTTCATGGAAAACTTTTCTTCCTGAACCACCTCAAGTATATCACATAGAAAATAAGGAACAAAAAGGCTCTCAAGATTATGAAATCCGTCTAAACGTTTCTCAATAACGTTAAGGCCTAAATTAATTTTTGCGTTTGGAAAAACTATCATTTTTTCATTATCAGCCACATTTTGAGTAACCGCAGTCCATACAAACTAAACACCCCTCCTGATATACTAAATTGTGACTATTGCAATTTGTGCATTTTTTCCCGGTTTCATCTCTTGTTCCGTTGGGAATGTATCTTTTCAATGCCCTTTCAACACCATTTTTCCATGTATTGATTGATTCGCTATCCAATTCAAGGCCCTGAACAAGATTCAAAATATCTATAATTGGCATGCCATTACGGATAACTCCGGAAATCAGTTTCGCGTAATTCCAAAACTCTTTGTTGAACATATGAGAAATACCTCCAACAACATTAGGATATCCATAGGCATCTACATAGTGAAAATCATAACGGGAATTCTTCGAATTTATATCCTTCTCCTTTACAATCCACCCTTTTTCTATTGATAGTGGAATATTTCTAGTCTCTTCATCAAGAATACCGGTAAATATTTCATAAGGCTTCCCATTATATTTTCCAACAAGTGCTATCCATTTTTCTGTACCGTTTCTGAAACGGATAACATCAGCCTCAAGAGATTTAGGACGAACTTTAGGTTTAAGAACCAATTCCTCTTTATTTGCAGAAAGCAACACTCCCGAACGAGAACCTTCTCTATAGACCGTAACCCCCTTACAACCGGATTCCCACGCTGTTTTATAAACTTCCCCGACAACATCTTCTGTTATGTTTTCAGGAAGATTGACTGTTACACTTATAGAATGATCCACCCATTTTTGAATTTCTCCCTGCATTTTTACTTTTGCAACCCAATCTATATCTTCTGCCGAAGCTTTATAAAAAGGAGTCTTCTGAATCAAAAGATCAAGATCTTCAGAACTCATTTTCATAATATCTTCTTTTTTATACCCTTGTACTTCAGCCCATTTTATAAATTTATGATGAAAAACATAGAATTCTTCAAAGGAATCTCCTACATCATCTTTATACGAAATAGTAACATTTTTGTCATTTGGATTCACTTTTTTCCTGCGTTTATAAAAAGCTCTAAAAACAGGTTCAATACCTGATGTGGTCTGGGTCATCATACTTGTAGTCCCCGTGGGAGCGATTGTAAGCATTGATATATTTCTTCTTCCCACTTTTACCATCTCATCATATAAAGCATTATCTTCATTTTTAATACGAAGAATCATAGGATTATTTACCTCTCTTTCGGCTTCATATATAGGAAAAGCACCTCTTTCTTTTGCCATAATAACTGAAGAGCGATAGGCTTCGATAGCTAACGTTTTTTGAACTTTTACGGCAAACTCTATTGCACTGTTTGTCCCATATCTAAGTCCTAATGCAGCCAACATATCCCCCTCAGCCGTAATCCCAAGCCCTGTTCTTCTTCCTCCTAAAGATTTCATCTTGATTTTTTCCCACAATTCAAGTTCAGTCCTCTTTATTATTTCATCTTCAGGATCATTCTTTATCTTTTCAATAATAGCTTCGATTTTCTCCATTTCAAGATCAATCAAGTCATCCATCAATTTCATAGCTTTAGCACAATGATCTTTAAACAAATCAAAATTAAATTTTGCTTCCGGCGTAAATGGATTATCTACATATGAATAAAGGTTGATGGCTATAAGCCTACAAGAATCATATGGACAAAGAGGTATTTCTCCGCATGGATTTGTACTTATTGTACGATACCCTTTGTCAGCATAGCAATCAGCAACTGATTCCCTTAATACTGTATCCCAAAACAAAACCCCTGGTTCAGCAGATTTCCAAGCATTATGTACGATTTTTCTCCACAGTGTAGCAGCATCTATATCCTTTACAACTTTAGGCTTATCACCATATACCGGATACTGTTGTCTGTAAGTCTTTCCTGTTAATGCAGCACGCATGAAATCATCATCAATCTTTACAGAAACATTTGCTCCTGTAACCTTACCCTGCTCCATTTTTGCATCAATAAAACTCTCAGAATCAGGATGCTTTATTGAAATAGAAAGCATTAAAGCTCCTCTCCTACCATCCTGAGCAACTTCACGTGTAGAATTTGAGTATCTCTCCATAAAAGGGACAACACCTGTTGAAGTAAGGGCACTATTAAGAACAGCACTACCTGCCGGTCTTATGTGAGACAAGTCATGACCAACTCCACCTCTTCTTTTCATAAGCTGAACCTGCTCCTCGTCAATCATCATTATTCCGCCATATGAATCAGCAGGATTCTCATGTCCGATAACAAAGCAATTAGACAAAGAAGCAACTTGATACTTATTACCAATCCCGCTCATTGGACCGCCTTGAGGAATAATATATTTAAAATCTTTGAGCAAATTATAAATTTGCTGCGCAGATATGGGATTATTGTATTTAGATTCAATTCTGGCAAACTCATTCGCTAATCGCCAATGCATTTCGTCAGGAGATTTCTCATACAAATTTCCAAAAGAGTCTTTAAGTGCATATTTATTTATCCAGACAGTAGCAGAAAGCTCATCTCCTTTAAAATACTCTCTGCTGGCAGTGAGTATCTCTTCATACTTATAGGTCTTCATTATCTAATTTGTTAATAGTGAGAATTCTCACACAATAATTAAAATTATTGTGCCTTAATTTATAAAATAGTAAATCTTATTGCAAGGTACAGTAAAAAGAAGCAACAATTTTTTGAGACAAAAATGAGTTTTCAACAAAAAAATAACAATTATAGTTAACAACAATTCTTACTGCAATTTCGACAATTTGAAAATTCCCCTCTCATTCTTCTTTCCACTAATGATTGCATTCTTGATTTTAACTCTTCATTTGAAATTTTATCCAGTACCTCATATGCAAAAGCCATTTGTTGAAGCAATCTTGCCTCATAAAGAGGAATTCCTCTTGTCCTCATATAAAATAGTTCAAGATCGTTTAATCTCCCTATTGTGGCACCATGACTGCATTTTACATCATCTGCATATATTTCAAGTTGAGGTCTTGTATAGGCTTTAGCCTTATTTGATATCAATAGATTATGATTTGCCTGAAAAGCTTCTGTTTTTTGAGCATCAGGCGCCACAATTATTCTCCCATAAAACTTTGCAACTCCATGATCATCAAGTAATCCCTTAAATAACTGATTACTCTTGCATTTTGGCTTAAGATGATTTAAATCTATCTTGGTTGTCATCATTTGTTTTGAATCAGTCAAATACAATCCGCTTAAATCACACTCCGCCAATTCTCCATTCATGTAAACATTAAGTGTATTTGAGATAACACCGCCATGAAGAGAAATAAAAACCATTTTCAATTTTGCTTTTTCAGCAATGTTTACATTGAATACAGTATTATGTGTGGCCTTATTGTGTTCGTTTTGCATCACAATAAATTCTGCAGAAGCCCCTTCCTTTAAATTTATTGATACATTCTCATTTGTTACAAACCTATCTAATGAAAATGTATGTGAACACAATAATATCCGTGCTGAAGAATTATTATCAAAAAAATACTCACTTGACAGATCAAGTTCAAGTTTTTCTTCTTTATCCTTTGAATCAGAAAAACTTTTCTTTGAATATATAGGTCGAAGAAATTCAGAAGTACGAACGTTTATCAGTTGCAATATATCCTCCATCTCCTTTCCCTGAGGTAGATACAAAGAAAAAGGCTTATCCTCTCCCTGTACTTTCCCGTTAATTACGAATTGTTGCAAAGTCCCTTTAAGAGGAACACTGCAACTAAACTTATGCGATAATTTAGGGGAAAATAAATAGTTTTCTTTCATATTTTTATCCATTTATCAACCAATCATATCCTCTCTTTTCCACCTCCATGGCCAACTCTTTTCCGGCTGATTTGATTATTCTTCCCTTATAAAGTATATGTACAAAATCGGGGATAATATAATCCAGTAGTCTCTGATAATGAGTAATGACTATTGTAGAATTTTCAGGGCGTTTTAGTCTATTGACCCCATTGGCCACAATTCTTAAAGCATCTACATCAAGACCGGAATCAGTTTCATCAAGAATCGCCAATTTTGGTTCAAGCATTGCCATTTGAAATATCTCATTTCTCTTCTTTTCACCCCCCGAAAAACCAACATTCACTCCACGTGAAGAAAAACTGCTATCCATTTCAACAAAAGCCATCCTTTCACGCATAAGTTTTAAAAACTCAGCGGCAGAAAGAGGCAATAAACCCTTATTTTTTCTATGTTCATTAACCGCTGTCTTTATAAAATTAACATTTGTAACACCGGGTATTTCTATAGGGTATTGAAATCCAAGAAAAAGCCCTTTCCATGACCGCTCTTCTGGAGAAAAATCAAATAAATTTTCACCCTCAAACAAAACCTCACCTGATGTAACATTATAATTATCACGTCCGGCCAATACAGCAGATAAAGTACTTTTACCCGACCCATTCGGTCCCATAATAGCATGAACCTCCCCCGGTTTTACCGTAAGATTAATCCCTTTTAGAATCTCCTTGTCTCCTATTGAGGCGTGTAAGTTCTTAATTATTAACATTTTCTTGATTCTTAATTTGTTTTTTCCATGAACTGAATCCGAAAAATGCCAAAACAAGATAGCTGGCACTTACTATCGGCATAAAAATCAGTCCGGCAGAAATATATAGTATTACATTTGTTACATTAACTACAGTCCATGCCCCCCAACACTCAATTTTCTTTTGTGCAGACAAATATTGAGCTATCAATATCATCATGGTCACAAAAGAGTCCAGGAAAGGACGTGTTGCGGGAGGAAAAGCATCCGGCCATACCTGCCCCACTTCCCTCAATATCCATCCCCATATAAAAGATAATATGACTATTAAAGCAACACAGAACCATCTTATCCTACTCGACATAGTAGTTATTTTAAGTTCTTTATTCTTATTTTCTTCTCCTTTTTTAGGATGTGTCCACCTGTAATGTCCGACAATATTTATTAAAAGAGAAATCGGTTGCAAAATCATACTTGAATAGAGATGTTTTTGCATGAACAGTATAAATAAAAGAACACAATATATATAACCAAACCAAAAATTGATTTTTTTTGCCCTTCCGGCAAAAAAGACACATAACAATCCCACTATAACAGAAAGGAGTTCCAGTAAACTGACACCCATTCCCCCCATTGAAAACAAAATAAAATCCGTATGTAACATTATATTTTTTTTAACCCACACTACCTTCAAGCGAGACCTGCAACAATTTCTGCGCTTCAACGGCAAATTCCATAGGCAATTGATTCAAAACCTCTTTTGCATATCCATTTACAATCAACCCGACTGCATCCTCAGCAGATATTCCTCTCTGACGACAATAAAACAATTGATCTTCACTTATCTTTGATGTGGTCGCTTCATGTTCAATAACCGCACTCTGATTATCACTCTCAATTACAGGAAATGTATGTGCGCCACATTTATCACCCAGCAACAATGAATCACATTGAGAATGGTTTCTAGCACCTTCCGCATTTGAAGAAACACGAACAAGTCCCCTGTAGCTATTTTGACTTCTTCCGGCAGAAATACCTTTACTTACGATTCTGCTGCTTGTATTTTTACCCAGATGAATCATTTTTGTACCGGTATCAGCCTGCTGAAAATTATTTGTTACAGCAACAGAATAAAATTCAGACATTGAATTATCCCCTTTCAAAATGGTACTGGGATATTTCCACGTTATTGCAGAGCCGGTTTCGACTTGAGTCCAAAACAATTTGCTGTTTGCCCCTTTGCAAATTCCCCTTTTTGTAACAAAATTATATATTCCTCCTCTACCCTGAGCATCTCCCGGATACCAATTCTGTACGGTGGAGTATTTAACTTGAGCGTCTTGTTCCACTACTATTTCCACAACCGCAGCATGTAGTTGAATTTCATCTCTCTGTGGAGCAGTACATCCCTCAAGATAACTCAAATATGAACCTTCTTCCGCAACAATAAGAGTCCTTTCAAATTGCCCGGTACCTTTTGCATTTATACGGAAATAACTCGAAAGTTCCATTGGACATCTCACTCCTTTGGGAATATAGCAAAACGACCCATCACTGAAAACAGCAGAATTTAATGCCGAAAAGAAGTTATCACCAATAGGAACAACTGAAGCCAAATATTTTTTTACCAATTCAGGATAATCTTTCACAGCCTCAGAAAACGAGCAGAAAATGATTCCTTTCTCAGCCAAAGATTCACGGAATGTAGTTTTTACCGATACAGAATCAAAAACAGCATCAACCGCAACACCTCCAAGAACATTTCTTTCGTGCAAAGGAATTCCCAACTTATCAAAAGTGGCCGCTAATTCAGGGTCTATTTCTTTCTTATCAGATTGAAATTTTGGAGCAGCATAATAAATTATTTCATTGTAATCAATCTTTGGAATATCAAGATGCGCCCATGTCGGCATTACCATTTTTATCCATTTATGATACGCCTTCAATCTGAAATCCAACATCCACTCAGGTTCCTCTTTTTTAGTAGAAATCAACCTTATAATATCCTCATTCAGCCCCTTAGGTATAAATTCCTGTTCCAAAACCGTCTCAAAACCATGCTGATACTCATTCTGAGTAATATTTTCTATTATGTTCTCTTTTTTTCCCATTGCACCGCAAAGTTAATCTTTTTAAGTATTTTTGTAAAAAATAAGTTTTATGTATGACAAAAATAAAAAACGTACTGCATTTTCAGAAATTGGAAAAATAGAAGCTATCTCTCGGCTATTTAAGGAAACCGGATATAATAATGGTGATATTTCAATTTTTGGTGATAATATTTCTTCTCATACTGTTCTATTAGAGGGGGTCGACTTTGATTTAGTCTATACTCCACTAACTCATTTAGGATATAAAGCTGTTCTTTCTGTAATCGGTAATATCTATGCCGGCTTTCATAAACCTAAAAGACTTTCAATAATACTTGGAATTTCTTCCCGTTTCAGTTACGAAGACATAGCTACGTTTTGGGAAGGTGTTTTAGCTGCAGCAAAAGAACATCATATTTCTGAACTTCATCTTGAACTTAACCCATCCATGACGGGATTGAGCATAAGCCTATGTGCCATCGGTGAACAGAAAAAAAAGATTCTTTCAAAAAAACAATCAGCAAAAAATATGGATTTGATTTGCCTTTCCGGGAATATAGGTGCCGCCTATATGGGGATGCATGTACTTGATAGGGAAAAAGTATCTTTTGTAAGCACATCCAAAGATGCTAACGACGAAGAGAAACAACCTGATCTTTCAAAATACAAATACATTCTGGCAGCATATCTTTCTCCGGAAATAAATCCAACAATACTTGATAGATTTATTGAATTTGATATAACCCCTTCAAGTGGTTATTTTATAACAAAAGGTCTTGCCGATACCATAAAAAAACTCACTAGAGACACTAATTTCGGAGCAAAAATATATCTGGACAAAATTCCTATATCAAGCCATACTTTCGAAATGGCTGAAGAATTAAATATTGATGCCATTACAGCTGCTTTGAATGGAGGAGATGACTATAAATTTATTTTTACAATTCCTATAGAAAAACACGAAACATTCCGCAAAGAATTTCAGGATTTCGACATCATCGGGCATCTCTGTAAGCCGGAAACCGGAAGTGTTCTGGTAACCCCGGAGGGAGCTGAACTTGAAATAAAAGCACAAGGGTGGAAATAATTTTTTAAAAAAAATTATTTATTTTTCATGCAACGTTTTTTACAAAACCAGCATCTATTTAATAGGTTTAGGTTTTAGTACAACAAGAAGGGGCTTGATTCTGGCAGAGGATCGGCCTCTTTATTTTTTTGCGTTTTTTCTGAAAAACAACAAAGGCATTCTAGCTATAAGATACCCTATTATCCCAACCCCAAAGACTATTATAAGAATATCTGTAAATTTTATTACTACCGGATAAGCATCTATAATAAAATTCCCAGGCATTTTAACTATACCAAACTGTTGCTGCACTACACAAATCATCAATCCCAATACGACTCCGACTACGATTCCGCAAAATGATATTAACCACCCTTCAGTAACAAAGATTTTTTTAATCAGACGATCTGTTGCCCCCATTGATTTTAATATTTCAATATCAAATTTTTTCTCAATAATAAGCATTGATAACGAACTAAATACATTACAAGATATTATTATCATTATAAACAGAAGTATAAGATAAATAGCTAGTTTTTCATAAGAAAGTAACTTATAAAGGGACTCATTTTGTTGATATTTATTTTTTATGACATAGTCTGAGCCCAGAATCTCCGAAAACTTTTTCTGTATATTTTTTGACACACCGGAAACCAAATTGATCTCAATTGCTGAAACTTCATTTTCATATTCCAACAAACTGCGAAGAGAAGCAAGAGGAATAAATATGTATTTCTTATCAAAATTCTGGTCCAAAGAGACAATTCCGGCGGGATACAGAGTTTCCATTTTTAGTGAAGAAATTGGATTTAACAAAGAAACGTCCCCTGTTCTTGAGGGAAAATAGACATCAAGTGGTGTAACAAATTGTGTTTTCAATCCCAATTCCATTGCAAGAAACCTACCGATTACTACCTGACTTATTCCACCAAATTGTAAATCGAAATTTCCTTCAACAATATGATCTTTTAGTCCCGTTGTGTGTTCATATACAGAGTCCACTCCTTTTGCTGTAGCAATCACATGTTTATCTCCATACTGTAAAAAAACATTTTCCTCCAGTACTTCACTGAATGAGAGAACGGAAGGATCTTTCTTTAAAAGATCAAACTTTTCCCCGAAAGGAGAAAAAACTTTTCCGGCTACAGGGGTAATTACCAAATCTGGGGTATATGAGCTATAAAGAGACCTTACAATTGAATCAAATCCATTATAGATTGAAAGGATTACAATCAAAGCCATACATCCTATTGCAATTCCAGCAGCAGATATTATAGAAATAATATTTATTACATTATGCGACTTTTTTGCAAAAAGATATCTCTTTGCTATATAGGAAGAAAGATTCATGATTTTAGCAAATCATCTATATGCTCTACATAATCAAGTGAATCATCTATATGAAATGCAAGTTCTGGTACAATTCTTAACTGTTTTCCCACAAGTCTTCCAAGGTCACCACGAAGTTGCTTTCCTTTTTTCTCCATTATCTCCATAACCTTATTCGCCTTACTAGAAGGAAAAACGCTTATATACACCTTTGCAAAGGATAAATCAGGGCTCATTCTGACTCCGCTTACCGTGACCATTGCTCCATCAAAAGCAGCCATTCCACAACTGCGTATAAGTTCAGCAAGATCTCGCTGAATCTGTTTTGCAACCTTCAGCTGTCTAGTAGTTTCATTTTCCATTTATTCAAATTTTAGTATATAATAATTCTTCTTCCCTTTTTGAACTAAAATATATTTGTTGTTAATCAAGTATTCTTCAGTTATATTCAGGTTTATATCAGAAGTTTTATCTTTATTAATCCCTACTCCCCCTCCCTGAATTAACTTACGACATTCTCCTTTTGAAGAAAAAACTATGGTTTTAACACTTAATAACTCAATTATATTTTCAGGAAGCTGTTCTTTTTTCAAATCAAATTGAGGAACGCCATCAAAAACAGAAAGGAATGTCTGCTCGTCCAGCCCTCTCAAAGATTCAGAAGTGGAATTTCCAAATAGAATATTTGATGCATCAATAGCTTTTTGATATTCCTGCTCACCATGTACCATTACTGTAACCTCCTTTGCTAACAATTTTTGAAGAAAGCGCAGATGTGGAGCTTCATTATGCTCTGCAATTGCTTTTTCAACTTCATCCTTTGTCAGCATAGTAAAAATCTTGATATATTTCTGTGCATCTTCATCACTTACATTCAGCCAAAACTGATAAAAGGTATAAGGAGATGTATAATTGGAATTCAACCATATGTTTCCTTTCTCTGTTTTGCCAAATTTTCCCCCATCTGCTTTTGTTATCAAAGGACAAGTTAAAGCAAATGCATCCCCGTTACATTTTCTGCGAATAAGCTCTGTTCCGGTTGTGATGTTCCCCCATTGGTCACTCCCTCCCATTTGAAGTTTACATCCTTTATTTTGGTATAACCACAAAAAGTCATATCCCTGAACTAACTGATATGTAAATTCCGTAAAAGACATCCCTTCTCTTTCATCTCCTGAGATACGTTTTTTTACAGAATCTTTGCTCATCATATAGTTAACAGTAATGTGTTTTCCAATATCACGAATAAACTCAAGAAACGTAAAATCTTTCATCCAATCATAATTATTTACCATTACCGCAGCATTTGATGAATCGCTATCAAAATCCAAAAAACGTGAAAGCTGAGTTTTGATTGCACTCTGGTTATGCCTCAAAGTCTCTTCATTAAGAAGATTACGCTCAGCTGATTTCATTGAAGGATCACCAATCATACCAGTAGCACCCCCAACCAAAGCATAAGGTTTATGTCCGCAATTTTGAAAATGTTTCAACATCATGATACTTACCAAATGCCCAATATGAAGAGAGTCCGCTGTTGGATCAATCCCTACATAAGCTACTGTAGGCTCTTTCATCAATTGCTCTTCTGTTCCCGGCATTATATCATGAATCATGCCTCTCCACTCCAATTCTTTTACAAAATTCTTTATCATAGTTTTTTGAATTCAATTATAATTCGCAAAAATAACTATTTTTTACTATTTTCGTTTGGATATAAAAAATCAAAAATATGCTAGATTTCAAAAATATAGAAATAACCGATAAACCCTGGGTAGATGAACTTCTTAAATATTCACAATTTAAAGGGACTGAGTATTGTTTTACATCTCTTTTTATATGGGCTAATTTCTACAATTCATTGATTTCAAGATATAATGATATTTTGATTGTTCGTTCTCTCTCCGAAACAGGGGCAGATTATCTCTACCCCGCCGGAAAATTTTCGGATATTGAGTTAAAAACTATTTTAAAACTTATTTCGGAAGATGCGGTAAATTTGGGTAAATCTGCAAATATTATTGGTATAACAAATGAGGGAATCTCAAGACTTGAAAACTTATTTCCTCAAAAATTTTCTTTTATTCCAGTCAGATCTTCTTATGATTATATCTACTGTGTGAAAAATCTCATTTCTCTTACAGGTAAAAAATATCAACCAAAAAGAAACTTTATCAACCATTTTTTATCAAATGAAAATTGGAAATATGAAGATATTTCTTTAGAAAACATCACAGAATGTACAGAAATGAACAATAAATGGTGCGAAGAAAATTATTGTATTCATAATATTTCAAAACAAAGTGAATCTTGTGCTACAAGAAAAGCTTTAAAAAACTTTTTTCAATTGAATTTAAAAGGAGGTCTCTTACGAGTGGACAATGAAGTAATTGCATTCTCAATTGGAGAACCTTTAAATAATGACACTTTTATTGTTCATGTTGAAAAGGCATTTTCTCGTATAAAAGGAGCATACCCAATGATAAATAGAGAATTTTTGTTTCATGAGGCTTCAGCTTTTAAATATGTAAACAGAGAAGATGATGCCGGTGACGAAGGATTACGTAAAGCAAAACTCGCTTATAATCCAGAATATTTAGTCGAAAAATATAATGCAATTTTGAAGTAATCTATCCCACCACCCATACCATTACATGGTTTTCAAAAACCTTATAACCTAATTCAAAATCCATCTTGGTACCATCTTTATGAGTAAAAGTGGCGTCCAATTCGCCTTCATTATGGGGATTAAAGCGATTTATCTCTATTTGTTCTGCATAATCAACTCCGGAAATAGACATTCTCTTATAAATTGCTTCTTTGGCACACCAATAAATGGCCAATTGTAAAGTACGATTACGACCTGAAAGATCGTCTATCTCTTCTTCTGAAAGAGCTTTTTTCTCAACTGCGGAAAAATCACGGTCTAAAGACTCAATATCTATCCCCAAATCTTCTTCAGGATGAATAATTATGGACACAAACCTGTTTGTGTGAGCAATACTTATTTCCGTAATTGAGTTTTGAAGGAAAGGACGACCATTATCATGATGTCCAAGATATACTTTATCCTCAAAAATTTCACTCAGTAGAGCCCTTACGGCAAGTCTTTCTTTTCTCCTTGCCTCACTTTTTATTAAACTCAGTTCTTCAATTTCCTCATTTGGAATAGAAGATAGCGTTAAAAGCTCCTTTTCTGTTTCGGTAATTTCCCAAACAAAAATTTGCGCATCATTTTCAAGTTCTTTTTTTAAAAAAAGTGCCATTATTCCTATTTATTAATAAAAAAGACAGCCACACCTCGTTTTTTCGAAGTGGACTTACGTTTGTTTTTAGATTGATTTACATTAATACTCGAAGGGAGAGGCTCTGTGGAAGAGCCCTCGGGGAGAGGATTAAATTGACAACTCGGAGGTTCCAATGTATTAATGTTTAAATGTTTAGTTGAGATACTAGGATTCGAACCTGGACTGACTGAACCAAAATCAGTAGTGCTACCATTACACCATATCTCAATTTTTCGGATTGCAAATATACAAACTTTTTGAAAATCCCTATATCTTGAGAGTGTTTTTTAAAAAATAAAATTCATTACAGTCTCTCCGTATTTTATAAAAAGCAAAGTCCAAGCAGCAAATCTAAGTCCTTTACCTATCAACATATATATTGAGCATTTCCAGAAATTTACTTTATAAAAGCCCAAAGCGATTACAAAGACATCACCGACAAAAGGAAACCAACTAATAATGGCCAATGGAGGTCCCCATTTATCTATTATTGTTTTTTGCTTCAGTATTTTATCTTCTTTTATTTTGAACCATTTTTCTATCCACTTCCATTTTGCGACATATCCTACGCCATATGAGGTAAGCCCACCCAACCAGTTTCCCATCGTTCCAACTATAAAGACCAATACGGGATTAACTCCAGTCATTAGTATTCCCACAAAAAGAACATCGGAGCTGAATGGTACAACCGTAGCAGCCAGAAATGTACCTATGAACAGACCTAAAAGCCCAAGACCACTTAACCATTCCATCTATCTTATTTCCGTTTATTTTTAAAAAAGTCGGAAATAATCTCTCCACATTCCTTTCCCATTATTCCGGAAACCACTTTTGTCTTTGGATGAAGCAAACTAGGGGTAAAAAGTGTATATCCCCGCTTTGGATCAGAAGCGCCGTAAACCACACCCCCAATTTGTGCCCATGCTAATGCCGCCGCGCACATAGGACACGGCTCTACAGTCACATATATTGTACACTCATCAAGATATTTTCCCCCCAAGAACTCTGTGGCAATCGTTATGGCCTGCATTTCTGCATGCGCGGTAGGGTCATTAAGTGTTTCTGAAAGATTATATGCCCTTGCTATAATTGATCCTTTACACACAATTACCGTTCCAATAGGAACTTCATCCTTTAGAGCGGCATTATGAGCTTCCTTAAGCGCCTCTTTCATAAATTTTTCCATATTACAAATATAGAAACTTTGAAACATTATTTATTAAACAAACTTTGTCATTTATTTATCTTCTGTTCTACAGACTTCAACCAATCATATAGCTGTTCAGCAGAGCCCGATTCATTTACTATCTTAATATCACCCCTCTGTCTTAGAAGTATTCTCTGATACTTCTTTGTTTTTTTATTGTAAATATATCCATAATAGCTTACTATCCCCGCATCACACATTTCTTGTTCAGGGTCAGAATAACTTCCTTTAGCAGCCCTTTTAATAAGAGACACTTTATCCAACAAATCTTTCTTATCTATATGCATACATATTGAATCCGTTACAGAAATATTATAATTTATTGCAGTATCACTTATAAACCCTAATGAGTCGCAATTATTCCAACTTTCAGGCAGATTGTAAACATGTACATTTCCTGTAGAATCAATTATCCACCCCGAATTGACATAACCCCAGGCATAGTTTATATATTCACTTTGAAACAGAACATTCTGTTCAAATTTTTCATCGCTTGTATTGAACTTATCGCAACTTGCAAAAAGAAACAACACTAATATAATTCTTAATGTTTGACATAATGATTTCATTCTAATAATTTTTAAAGTTAATTTTTCTAAGTTTGATTGTACAGGCCTTACTATATAAATTTAAAAAAATTGATTTACTGCTTCATTTATCAGTTTTTCTCTCACAAAATTTAGAAGTGACTCTATTTCGAAATGAATATTCCACTCTATTGCAATGTGCGTTTATAATCATACCAAAGATTTATTTATAGAATTATTTAATGTCATTTTGTCACTTTATGTCACTTGGCACTTATTTTGCCCTTGAAGAGACTAAACAAAACTTTAAAAATAAATAATTATAATTATGAAAGTAAAACCATTAGCAGA
>Ga0265294_10002839_pt1 | contig 22503 bp, 7 predicted proteins | sample MunlanPumphouse3_FD_192504 | JGI IMG/M metagenome (GOLD analysis project Ga0265294, IMG submission 192504) | Groundwater microbial communities from a municipal landfill in Southern Ontario, Canada - Pumphouse #3 | ecosystem: Environmental > Aquatic > Deep subsurface > Groundwater | place... | reverse complement strand
ATAATAATAAATGGTGTTTCAGAGCAATTAAATAAAGTAGTAGTATATGATGCATCTCTTAATATAATATCTTCTAATGAGTACATTATTGATTATGTAGATGGAAGGGTTATTACCTCTGGTACTTGTGCTCCAGCATATGTTAGTTATTATTGGAATTATGTTAGTTTTGTAGATGAATGGTCTGCAGTAGAGGCAGCAAACCCACCAGTGGTTGTTATAGATTTACATGGTACTGATAAGACTGGCTATCAATTAGGTGCAGGGAAAAAGGTGACAAGGAAAGTTGATTTTCATGTGTTTGCTACTAATACAGCCGAGAGGAATGACTTAGTAGAGGCACTATATAATGGGTTGTTTTTAAGAAGTTTTCCTATGTTAGAGCTGCCTTTAGGTACTGTGTTAGATTATGATGGGACTTGGTATGGTAGGAGAGATAATATTAATAAGTTAGAAACATTATTTGATGTTAGATCGGTAGATGGTGCATCAATGATGCAGTTTGAAAATGTAACTTCTAGACATGTAAATTTACCTATTTTAATGACTAGAAGTAGAGACGAAGCTGTTTTGAGTGATTTAAATGCGTATAGATCTAAGTTAAGTTTTGATTTAATTTACTATACAAGTATTTAAGTTGACTTTCGATAATTAATGACTATTTTTAATGGTCATTAACGTATTTAGAGAGGTATGATGAGTAGTAAATATACATTAGAAGAAGTTAGATCTGAGTTACTTAAAGAAGGGTATATATTATTAAGTGACGAATATGTAAATAGTAAAACTAAACTTAAAACTATTTGTCCTAATGGTCATCTATATAATGTGTCTTTTGATAAATGGAAATCAGGTAGACGGTGTTTGTGTCAGACCGGTAAGTCTCGTATTACCTTTGAAAAAATAAAAAAATGTTTTGAAGATAGGTCTTACGCTCTTTTATCTACTGAATGTACAAGTACTAAACAATACCTAGATTATATTTGTCCAAACGGCCATAAGCACTCTATTAGAGCAGACCATTTTATGAATGGACATGGTTGTCCGTATTGTGCTGGTAGACCGGTGTTAAATATAAAAGTAATTAGAGAGGAATTTGAAAAAGATGGTTATGTTTTATTAACAGATGAGTATATTAACAGCTCACAGAAATTATATTATATTTGTCCAAACGGACATAAACATTATATTACTTGGGCTAATTGGAAAACAGGATATCGTTGCCCAGAATGTGCACATACTTATAAAAAAAATATTGAGTTTATTAAACATGAACTAGGAAAAGAGGGATACACACTCCTTACATCTGCGTATATAAATAATAAATTGAAATTGCACACATTGTGTCCAAATGGACATGAATACTTTGTAGCTTGGTCTAATTGGTATAGTTATGGGTCAAGGTGTCCGTTATGTAGTCAGTGGGGTTCATCTAAACAAGAAGATGATTTATTTGAATTTGTTTCATCTTTGTGTTCAAATGTGATAAGACATGATAGACTACTTATTAATCCATATGAGTTGGATTTAGTTATACCAGATTATAATTTGGCTATAGAATATTGTGGGCTTTATTGGCACTCAGAGTTAGCTGGTAAAGATGATAAGTATCATTTATCTAAATTAGAAAAATGTAATTCTAAAGGATACAGACTTATTACTATATTTGAAGACGAATTACTATTTAATAGAGATTTAGTGTTTTCTAGATTACGTCATTTTACATATACTGAAATAGGTAAAAAGATTTTTGCTAGAAAATGTGTAGTTAAAGAGTTGGATGCTAATACTGCAAGGACATTTTGTAATAATAATCATATACAAGGTTACGGTTCTGGGGCTAAAGTTAAGTTGGGTTTGTTCTATAATGATGAATTAGTTTCTGTTATGACTTTTTCAAAACCTTCTATAGCAAAAGGGACTAGAACTAATGATGAAACAATGTGGGAACTGCATAGATTTTGTTCTAGAATTAATACCATGGTTGTTGGAGGAGCATCTAAACTTCTTTCCTATTTTGAAAAAAATTATACTTGGTCTAAAATATTAACATATGCCGATAGAAGATGGTCGGATGGTGATGTTTATGATAAATTAGGTTTTACATTTACAGGTATTATTAGACCTAATTATTGGTACTTATCTAAACAGAAACGTATTCATAGGTATAATTTACGTAAAACATCTTATGATAAAACATATCTTACTGAATGGGAACTTCGTAAAAACCAAGGGTGGAATAGAATTTGGGATTGTGGTAATTTAAGGTACATTAAAGTTAATAATTAATAAACTAACCTCTATACATGTAGAAAGTGTTATTGTTATTTTGTCCGTATCTTATACGGAGGAAAAGGCTTATTGTAAATAGACTAGCCTCAGTCTATCATCAATAACAAGGAAGTCTTATCAACCTGAAAAATATTGTTGTAAATAAATAAAGGACATAGGAGGAACAATACTTATGGCTAGAAACAGAATCATTTACGCTTCCCAGAGCGTTTGGGCTAATGGGGAAGTGCTTTACAGGGTTCAGTCGCTTGGAAGTACTACTTCGTTTTCTTCGGAGGATATATTCGAACTGGGCCATTTGGATATAATAGATGTTGTGGATAAATAACGTTGTCCACCTAAGAAGTGATTCTTAGTAAAAAATCTCACGATATGCTGGAAAATCTAGATAAGCTTTCACTACTACCGTATCGGAGTGATAATGTGAAAGATATAGACAATCAGCAGGGAGGAATTATGATAGAATATAGTAAGGAAGACTTATTGAAGTTGTATGATGAATTTGGATCTGTAAAGAAAATAGCTAAAGAGATAAATGTTCCTAAGTCTACTTTAAATAGGTGTTTTGAAAAATACCATATAATACTTAATAAAAGAGTAAAGATTAAAAAGGATGATCTGTTAAGGGTTCTGAAGGAGTTAGGATCAGTATATAAAGTAGCTGATAGACTCGGAGTACAACCACAAACTGTGTATAATTACATAGATAAATATGGTATAAATATGAGTAAGTTTAAAGATAGATTTCCATACTCCAAGGAACAGTTGATAGAATTGTATAATGAATGTGGTTCTATTACAAAAGTAGCTTCAAAACTTTCTAGAAACTACGCAACAGTTAGATATTGGTATAAATCTTTAGATATAGCATTTAATCAATCTGGTATGACTGTTTTTAAAGAACTTAGAAACACACCAATGACAAAAACACACGAATCAGTATTAATAGGTAGCGTCCTTGGAGATGGTAGTATGTGGTTAGCACCACACTCGAATAATGCTCGTTTATATGTAAGACACTGTGAAAAGCAGTTGGGGTATTTACGTTGGGTTCATGGTCTTTTAGCGCCTTTTAGTCGTCCTATAAAACTAACAGAAAAAGCTGGGGATAAGAAAATAGGAGATTGTGTGGTTAAGAATTCAAATTTTTATAGCTTTTACACTATAGCTCATCCTGATATTACATCAATTTATAAAAGATATTATAAAGATAACTATAAGTATGTAGATGATTCTATAGTAGATAAAATTGACCTACTTGCTATGAGTATATGGTTTGGTGATGAAGGTTCTATATTACGAGATAAAAATGGCAATCCTGTATCATGCTCTATCTCCACTAATAGTTTTTTGTATAAAGAACAACTTATTTTAGTAGACGCGCTTAGAAAATTTTTTGACGGTACTATTTCATTAAAAAAACAAGGTGGTAAATATAAAGGCATTCAACGCGACGACTACGTTATTTACATGCGTAATAAAAAAGAAGTGAATAAATTTCTTGATATGATTAAATTAGTGCTTCCTGAGTGTATTCATTATAAACTATCATAATTTGGCCCTCAACGACTGTGTGTGAGACTCCTATATAGGATGATGATACAGTCTGACCTAAATGGAGACATTTAGAGGGAATGCCGAAGAGCTTCCCCGCCTGTTAATTAACAGGTCATAAAGTAACAGAACTTGGACGTTCCTGCAGTTGCAGTTACTCTCAACACTAATGATTTTGGTGATGTAAAAACGATGGCTATTCTTGCTCAGGTAGCTCCAGCTAAGCTGGATATGAATGCAACAGCTACTGATTCAACAGCTAATTTAGTCGTTGTTAGTGGTACTAATATGACAGAAACGGATACGTTTTTGCATGGAGTATCTTTAGCAGATTTTGCGGTTGTTTGTGGTAATTTACCTGGTGTTACATTATGGGCACCTGTTCAAGATGAGTGTTCTATTGGGACATTGGCTAATAACATTGACCAGACATTATTTATGGACGAATTATATGTTAATAGCATTGAGTTTAGTTACACAACTGGTGCAAATGCTACAGAGAATTATGGAGCAGAGACAGACAATAAGATGTGGCTGTTGAATGATGGTCGTTTTGTTAATTATGAGTCTTTTACTCTTGATGGTACTGATGTAGGAAATGGATATGTAGATTTAACATTAGCATCTGGTAATAATATTGCTACTTTGTCTACTGGCTTAGGTTTTCTTAGAAGGGATGACAATGGTGCACCCGGTATAACATGGTATGATGCGGATCTTAATGAGATGGTGAACGTAGAAATAGCTGTTGGAGATGGAGCAGGTACTACAGCTTATGTATATGATGCTGAAGTTCCTGGAGTTGCAGTACATAGAGTGTATTTTCCTACCACAGGTAATTATGTTCCTGCGGAAGGTGATAGAATACAGATAATATATGCAGCCGATGCGTATAGCACTGCTACTAATAACACATACTTCACCGCACTTAGTTCAGCGGATAGGCCAGACATGATTGGTGCTATTAGACAGGGTCAAGTAGAGGCTTATGTTGTTGCTGATACTGATTCTGAATTTGATATATCATGGAGACTTACTGGTGTTACTATTACTGCAGATCTGACCCGTGAACCGTTGGCAGAGCTTGGGCACTTGTCTCCATATGACAGGCCGTTGACAATGCCTATTCCTATTACTGTTACTGTAGATTCTACTGCTGGTGATCTTGAGAATTGGTCTAAGTTTGCTGGTAAATTATCAGAGTTTGATGCTAATACATTAGATGACCTCAAACTTGCGGATCTTATGGCTGAGGAAGACCTTAAGCTTGTTGTTAAGATTTATGCACAAACAGATGAAGAAGCAGGCAATGCTACAGCAGACAATAGAACCATAATGACTGGTTCTGATTTAATAGGTCAAAATTGGTTTTTAGATGGGACTATGGGTACCTATTCTGCGGCCGCTCAGACAGAGCATGCACTTAAAACTATTGTAGTTGAGCATTTAAAAATTACTGATGAGGGATCTACTTTAGATGTTGGTGCTAATATGACACAGACATTTGGTTTTAGATCTACCAATGATTTGTATGTGGTTAAAGGTGATTTGTCTATAGATACTATTACTAATGGACATAAAATTAGACGTAACGGATAATATATATTTATAAATCAAGGCAAGTGGGTGGGCAAAATACCCACCCACTTATAAATTACAGGAGGTGTTATGGATGGGTGATATAAAAAGTAGGGAAAGATTGAATAGGGTTGTAGAGGAGGAGATAACAAAGTTATTTGAGTCTATTCTTGATTATGCACAGGTTGCATGTCCAACCTCTGACACTTACAAAGTGTTACGATCTAAGATTTTAAGAGTTGGGAATAATTGTATTAGGACCATAAAGACTAAAATATCTCATTATGATATTGGCTTTGTGGCTACTTCAGAGGATGTTATAGAAAAAATAAAATAACAATAGAATTAAAGTTCTAGGAAATGATTTAATTAATAAAGGTAACGGAGGTATTAAAATGGATAATGAAGTTAAAGACAATGTTGAGGACAGACGTAGTTTTTTAGGTCCTGATAATAAAACATTATACTATATTGTAGCGCCTACAGCTGAGGATATTAGAGGGGCTGATTGGAATTACAGTAAGATTTTCACTAAGAGTTTGATGGAAGGTATAACTACAAGTCATGAGATGACAGATATTCTTATGAGGCGTGGTGTTATAGGTCCAGAGTTTGACCAGAGATCTGCAGAATTGTCTGAAGATCTTAATAATAAAATATTGTTGTTGGAGATGGCTACTACTATAGAGGCTAAAAAGGAGCTTTCTATGGAAGTTTCTAAAGCTAGAGATGAGTTGTTTAGGTGGAACCAAAGACTTAGTGGTCCTATGAGTAATACATGTGAGCAGATGGCAGATGACTCTAGACTAGAGTACTTAACTGCTTGTATTGTACAAAATGAGGCTGGTGAAAGAGTATGGGATTCATATGATACTTTTTTGAAAGAAAAAAGTCAAGGATTGGCTCTTACAGCTAGATTTGAAGTGATGCTGTATTTGCAGGGGATGGACTCTGATTTTCTAAATAAAACACCAGAAGCTATTGCTATGAAAGAAGTTAGCGATTACACTATGGAGCAAGCTACTAATGCCCTTAAAGCGGCTCAAGCAGTTGCTGAGGAAGAGCGTTTGAAGCAAGAGGAGTCTGATAACAATAATAATACTACAACTAGAAAGAAAAAGGCTACTAAAAAAGTTAACGAGAAGAAATAATCATGGATCTTTCTAGCGAAGAGCAAGAAAAATATCTTAATAAAATATTTGCGTCAATGGCAGTAGTCTATATAAATGAGGTCAAAATCATATTTAGGCATCCTTCTACTCGGTTAAAATACGAAGCTGGTATTATGTATGAAGATGCTTATAACAGGGCTATTAAAGATGGTCTATTGCCATTAAAAGAATTAGAATTGTTAATAAAAAAGAGAGGTTTATTTACTGATGAAGATCAAAAACAGATATCTTCTTTAGAATCTAAAATAGAAGCACAAGAATTGTTACTAGCAAAGACACTTAAGGTAAAAGCTAACCAAGATAGAATAAAAAATTATTTACAAGAATTAAATGCTGAGTTGGATAAAATAAGATATAAAAAGTATACTACTCTCATGTTGTCTGTTGAAACAAAAGCAGAGGAAGAACGAAATTTGTTTTTTTGTTGGGGATGTACATATAAGGACGAAACAAATTTGTACTGGGATACTTATTGTGATTTACTTAAAGAGAGAGACTCAGACTTTAAAAATAAGGTATTGATAGAATTTTTAAATTTTTATCGAGGTATAGATAATTCTATAATTAGGTGTTTAGCTAGAAGTAATTTATGGAGGATAAGATATGTTACTAGTCAAAAAACATCTGATCCTCTTTTTGGTAGAGCTACTATTGATTACACTAATGATATGATAAATTTGGCTTATTGGTCTAATTTTTATCAGAATATATATGAAATGATGCCAGAAGATAGACCTACAGATTCAATAATAGAAGATGATGAAGCACTGGATTCTTATATGAAGTCTTATTATGCGGAAAGGAATAAAGAGGATCAGGCCAGAAGAGGTGCTTCAAACACTCGAGGTAAATTGTCTGCGTTTGATAAAGAAGAAGTTATAGTTACTCAGTCTAATGAGTTGTATGAAGATATTCAATACGATACACCAAGAGAGGCACAAAGGATTAAAGGAAGATCGGATGTTAAAAAACGATCTGTTAGTAGAAGATAGGATAGGATTTAGGAATATGAAAAGTATAAAGTTTTGAATTGTATTTAATTAATTTAGATACATGGGGGTGAGGGTCTTGGCCGAATTTTCTAAAATACAGGTTGAAATAGTAGACAAGTCAAATAAAGTAGCACATACAGGGGGTGGTACTTCTAACTCAGGAGTTGATGCTGCAGGTATAAAAAAACTTACTTCAGCATTGGATTCTACCTTTCGTAAACTTACCTCTGACTTGACAAAAGAGATAGGTAAGGCAGTAAAAGATGTTTCTACATCACACGTTTCGTCTGGAGCTAGAGACAATAAAACACTAAAATCAGACGTAGACAGTCATAAAATAGCCAGCCAAATAGCCAGTGAAATAGTTAAAGGATTAGATAAAGCCATATCTAAATCTAACACTACAGGTGCACATAAAGATGCCAATATAGATAAATATTTATCTGGTTTGGATAAGCTTATACAAAAATCTGTTTCCGATATAAATAAAAAAACAAAGGAGACAAAAGGTGTAGGATTAGACGATCAAGCAATAAAATCTTTAACTAATGCCATATCATCTGCTGTATCAAGATCTATACCTAGAGAGACTGGAACTGCAATTAAAGATTTAGCACAAGCAACCAACACTATAAAAACTATAATTCCAAAAATAAGTGATGCTATTAGATCTATGAAACAAATCAGATCTAGTGGTGGTGGTATAGATTTAACTGAAGTAGCTGTTTTTCTTAAATTATTAAAAGAAGTTACTACTGAAGCAAGTAAATTACCAAGTGAGTTTGGAAAAATAAAAGAATCATCTAAAGCTGTTGCAGAAGGACAAAAAGAAATAGTTAAGCAGTATGCTGATGCTGTTAGAAGTTTGAAGGGTAGGGTAGACTCTCAAGTACGTGGTGTTAAAGAACGTGCTAGTGATGATCCTTCTAAGTTTGCAAAGCTAATAGCCAAAGAGCTTTCTGATGCAGTAGCTAAGATTCCAGCTCTTAAAGGAACAAAAGCTGATACTATTCTCAGTGGGTTGGAGAAAAAAATAGATAGTATAGATGATGTAGCAAAAGCAGTTAACGCTGTAGGTAAAGAATTCGGTAAGCAAGTCAAAGATAAAAATATCAAGCTAGAAGGGATTAAAGTTCTTGTAGACACAGTAGATAAGCTTAACAAAAATTTAAGCAATTTACCTAAAGATTTTGGAGAGGTTAAATCTGCAGAAAAATTATTGAAATCAATGGAGAATTTTACTGCTAAAGCTGATAAAATTGTAAAAAATATTAAAGTTGTTGTAGATGACGAAGACGTAAAAGAACTAGAGAAAAAAATAGAATCTCTTAGCAAAGGTAAAGTTCGTGTAAATGCGGACGTTGAGTTAGATCCAAAGGTACTAAAAACAAAGATTGCTGAAATAGGTAAGAAAGTTACAGAAGAAATGAAAGGACTTAGGCTTTCTGGGTTGGACGTAGGCGATTATGAGTATAAGCTTGCAGAAGTAATTAAAAAATACAAGAAAGAATTGGACGATTTAGGCAAAGAAGTCAAGCTAGGTAATATCAAAGCAGATATGTCTGATGCAATTAAAAGTGCACAAGATGCTGCTGATAAAATAAAGAAAACATTTACTGATTTGGATCCTGAGACTACTGTTGCCTTTAATGCAACTGCTTCTGCTAAAGGACCGTTTGACAAAAAAATAGCTGAAATAGTTAGTAAAATAGAAAGTTTGTCTAATATTGATCCTAATATTGTAATATCGTTTACTGATTCTAATGGAAATTCTATTGAAAAAACGGTAAAAGAGTTTACTAAATATATAAAAGAATCTGGTAAAGACATAAAATTTGAAGCTATATCTGGTGTACTAGAAGATTTAGTAAGTAGGACTGTTAAAGCAATTAATGAAGTTAATAAAAGCATAGATAATATACAAGGTGTTAAACATACTACTTTAGGCCAAAGAGAATACAATAGGTTACAGAATCAATTAAATGTATTAGAAGAAGCACGTTCCACACTGGATGGTACTGCTATAGTGGCATTAAAACCAATTGTAGATGAGCATTCCTTAAAAGAAGCACGGGATAAGCTGAGCAAAGAATTATATCGTAACACTACATTACGTCCAACACAACTGAGGTCAACTCCTGGAGGTGTTGGTAGATATGATGAAAAAAATATTGCTCCAGTAAGAGAAGATGTGTCAGATGTTAGGCTTAATAAAAAGTCTAAATATTTAGTTGGTGATTCTGAGAGAAGATTGGTAGATGAAAATATAAAATCTTTAGCTGCATCGTTAAATGATTTACAGTTTTATATCATCGATAAGCTTGAAAAAGAGCTTTCTGAGTCCAAAGGGTGGGAAATAGTAAGGGGTAAAGGTAAAACTGCTTTAGATAAAGCTGAATATTTTAAACAGATCTCAGATAATACTACTGGTATGGCTAGAGAGTGGGGCATACAGATAGCTAATGTAAAGTCACTTAAATCTAACATAAAATCTATGGCTGACCAGTTAAAAACACAGTTATCTGTAGATTTAGATTCCGCGGCTTCTACGGATCTTGTTAAGGTTTATACTGATTTATTTAGTGACATGAATATGTCTATTGATAAGATAGCATCATGGTTAAAACAAGTTTTGCCTGAAAATTTACAGTCTATTAAAGGAATAGATCCAGGGTTAAAAAAAGGACTTCAGGGTTTAAAAGATAAGTATAAAAGCAAAGAAGGTCCTCTTCCTAGTGAGGACTTGATTAGAGATGTTGAAAAACTCTTAGCACAACAAGATAAAGCAGGAGTAAGTGAATTTAAACGTATTATAGGAAGACCTGAGGCCGAAGGTAAGTTGAAGTCTAGTGGTTTAGTGAGGACACTATCTGTACCTGCAGCTCGTTTAAGTGAGACTGGTGGTGGTGTTTTTGAAACCCAAGCTGGCGCTAAAAGAAGTATATCTAAATTTGCAGTATTTAAAACAGGCTTTGAGAAGATGTATGAGCTATTGGATACAAATAAGGGGTTTGAGTTTCCTAGAGCTGATTATGCAAAAAAAATAAGATCTTTAGGAGTAAAACCTGACATTGAAGAAGGAAAAAAGTTAGCGGAAAGAATGTTACATGATTTAGCTATGTCAGGTCAAACTGCTTTTGTTGAATCAAAATATAAAGAAGCAGCTACTAGAAGAGGAGTGCAGATAGCAAAAGTCAATAAGCCAGCAGATTTTGATAAAACAGTACTTGAGTTTGAAAGAAGTATACAAAAAGTTTCAGATGACTTTAAAAAGTCATCTACTGATAGGTCACCACAAGCTTTTATAACAGCCATGGATAAGGCTGGTGTTTCAGCTTTAGATGTTGCAAAAGCTATGGATGAAATTAAGTTTGAAAATGTTTATGATATATTAAAGAAAGTATTAGAAGGTGAAGAGGGCAAAAAAGGACCTCTTTCTAGACTTGCTGGTGATCCTCAATTTGATGCTAGAATAAGAGATTATGAAAAATCAGTGAGACAAGTTATACAATTGATGCCTATTGTGGAACGAGGTAGACCAAGAAGAGAGTCCCATCAAGAAAGAACGGTTCATCTTAGAGCTGAAACTGGTGCTCCGTTTGCTGTTACACGAAGTAAAACCCCTCTTGAACAGCAGCAATTCATAAAGGATATAAACATAAGGCTTGTTGAGTTATTTGACGAGATAGATAATATTCGTGGTTTAAAAGTAAAATCAGCTGCTGCTAATAATATTTTAAAAGGCGTTCCTGAGTCAATTAAAGTACTGTCTAGTCTTGGGATACCTGAAGCTCAGGCCAGTTCTGTAGTAGAGCTTGGTGGGACTGTTTCACAAGAATTTAAAAAAGAGGGTTTTGAGGAAGGAATAAAATTCCTTAAGCCTTTGAAGGGTGTTACCGTTACTTTATATTCTGATATGTTGCAGGAATTAGCTCCATTTCAATCACAGTTTGGTCAGTTTGGTCGTAATATTGCTAATACTACTAATGCTATATCAGGGTCAGTTGATGAGATTAATAGAATTACTGGTGGTAAGGCACCTGCAGGTGCTATGGGTACTCAATTTCCAGCGTTTAAAACAGAAAGAGAAAGAGAACTTATTGCTAGTGGAAGGTATGGTACTAGAGGTTACGGTTTTAATGTAACTGCTGAGTTACGTCATACAGCTGGTGTGCATGAGGACGCTGTACTTGTATCTGGTAAGTTAGCTAATGCTCTTACATCTATTACTAAAACTTTAATACGACCTAGTCAAACAGGTAGGGTTGGTGAAACACATGAACCTGGACTAGTTACTGATATACAACCAAAAACACTTAAAGGTTTTGATGATAAAGTTACTGATGTAGATAGAAAAATACATGATGTTTTAGGAGCAGCCCATAAGTATCAAGGCAGAGCAGATGCAGCATTAATAGAAGAAGTAGAAAAAGCTTTATTTGTTATACGAGGAGATAATGTAGAAGTACAGGCAGCTAAGTTGGCAGAGGTGTTCGTGAACCACTATGCTAGAAAATTTACTACTAGATATGGTTCTAAGGGTGTGTCTGTGACACCTAAAGGGGAGGCTGGTTTAGGTAATGCTATTATGCCAAAATCATTAGGAGAGATGGGAGTAGAGTTGTTGGGAGAACCGCCTGCATCTAAATTAAGACATGACTTGGTAAGTTCTGGAAATAAATTCATGCTTGATATGTTCACTGATTTTACAAAAGGAGTTGCTGTAGAGGATGAAGCAAAAGAGCAACAGAAGTTATTTTATGATTTTTCTGAAAAACTTAAAAAGTTATACCCAGAAGTCGATTTAACTGCTATTAAAGGTGAAAATGCAGATGTTAAACGTATACAGGCTGTTAAAGGTCTCTACACTAAGAAGTTTGGTGAAAAAGAGCTTACAAAAGAAGTTCCTATAGATGTAAGAATAAGTGCGCATGGTGTTGCTAAAAGAGGTTTACAGGCTGAGATATTAGAAAAAACCATGGGTAATGTTATTGGTGCTGGTAAAACAGGTCAAACAACCATAAAAACAAATTTAGATCCGGAAACGTATAAAAAATTATTAGGAGAACCAGGATCTGGTAGAGGTGATTTATCAAAAATAAGTGAAGCACTTGGTTATAGGAGTGCAGAGGGGACAAGACAGGAATTATTTAATAAGGCTTTTGAACGATATACATCAAACATAGATATGGCAGACAAAGAAAAAGTAGCTGCAGCTAAAGCATTAGCTAAAAGGGCAGCAGAGTTAGAAGAAGAATCTGCTTTTTACTCTAAGGTAATAGATGAATTTGGTGAAGAGAGGCTTAGTCTTGTAGGTCCTAGTTTTCTAGAAATTATAGAAGAGCCTGGTGAAGTGTCTGGGTGGAGTAGAGCTCAAATCGAATCAGGTGATAAGGGTTTAAAACTTAATATCCCAGCATATGCGGCGTATAAAACTATTTTTGGAGAACAGTCTGCTCTCATAGAAGAGATGAAAGGAAGGGTAGCAAATTCCAGTAAGGAGTATTGGGAGTACATTAAAGCTTTGCAAGTATATTTGAGTGATAATACAGCATTGCAAAGAGCACTAGGTAAAGGGTTAGAGACAATACCTGTACAAGATGTTAAAGAATTTACTATGCATACTGGTTCTTCAAGTAAAGATAAAGATAGATCTTTTAAAGGATCATTGTACGATGTAGAAAAATTTAATAAGGAATTTTTTATATCAATACCAAAAACAGTAGGAGATATACCATCAAATCCTATATCTGCAGAAGATTGGGAATCAGAGAAATTTTATATACCTGGACCATTAGCTCGTGGTACTTATCCTGAGGAGTCAATAGCTGGTGAGTATGGTCCAAAGGTTATTGCTAGGAGATTACAGCAAGTTGTCAATTCTGCGTTAAAAGCTAGGCAGGTTTTAGAAGGTGTTGATGATACTACTAGTGGTGCAGGTAACATCAGTACTGTGTCTGATTTAGCTAGTAATATAGAAAAAATAAGGTTTAAAGCTTGGGGTATAGCTGGCAGTGGTGCAAAAAGAAAGCCTGTTACTAAAGAAATGGAAAACCAGTTGTCAGAGATATTTGAAAGTGTTTTAAGTGTGTTTCCTGAAGGACAAAAAGTTCCAGACACTATGACTGGTGTTAAAGGAGTTCGTTTTGAATCAACTACTGTAAAAGAATGGTTACGGGAGTATCTAAATAGGGAGCTTAATGTTGCTACATTAGAACCAACACGTGGTTCTAAAACTAGAGCTGGTGCTTATGCTACAGTTATATCTAGAATGACTGATATGATTGTTGGTGGTAGTGGAGGTCCTGTTGGTGGTTACGAGCCTATAATAAATAAAATAACTACAGAAAGTGAAGACTTTGCTAATTTGAGTTCATTAGCAAGTAGTCTTGGCTCTGGATTAACACATAAAGATAAAGTTGCTGCTGCTTTGGCAAGTCTTGAAAAAGCAAAAGTAGCTTTGTACGAGGAGTTGGCTAAAGTACAGCTAGGCAAGGGCGGGGCAATTGAAGGAGCAATTTTTGATAGAAAATTTCCATCTATTATGGCCAAAGCTATTCCTGCTATTGTAGATAGGACTGAAGAAATGGAAGAGTCTGCTACATTTTTAAGAGGTATATCCAATATGGATAATACTTTAGGTTTAGATTTATCTAAATTAAAAGATGTAGCTAAACAAATAGATTCTATAGCTGCTGGTCATAAAGAAGAAATACATAAAATAAAGAAAGCTGATTTACCTGTTATAAAAGAAAGGGAAATAGGTGTGCCTGCAGAGTTGGCACGTAAATTACCACTTACTTTTGATAAAATGTTCAAGGTGTTTAAAGAAGATGTGACTGATATACCAAAAGCTAAGTTTTTAGAAGTAGACCCAGAGGGTATGCCAGTAGTAAAGCAAATAGAAGGCACATTGTATGATTTGCTAAAGTATCGTGGTGAACTTGAAGATGTAGTTACATATTTAACTGATGTTGCTTCTGTAAAAGCAGGTACTCCGGCTGGTTTTAGTGCTCTAAAAAAAGCAAGGAAGATAACTAAGCATATGGAAAAGGATTTACAACCATATGTTGAAAGTGTTAGGTTTCCTTTTACCGGCGTGTCTACTTTACAGCCATATAAAGCTAAATTACTAGGTCCTGGACTTAAGGGAGGGGGTAGTCGTATAGGACAGCACGCTATAGCTGCTCCAGGACTTCCAGCTATGGATCTAGATGAATTGCAAAAACAAGTAAATGTCATAAAATCTGTACGTAAAGAAGTTGTTGCAAAGAGAGAGGAAGCCTATAAAGTAGGTGCTACTGAGCAAGAAGTAGCCTCTTTAACAGCTGTTATAGATCAATTAACTGTTGCTATTTCTAATATTGTTCCTAAGTATGCGTCTTTAACTCAAAAACTAGATTTTGATGGAGATGAGTTGGAGCTGCATTCTGCTACTACAAAAGCAGCTAGGGAAGATATAAAAAAACACTACGATATGTTTGGTAAAGATTTAGATACCATGTCTCAGCGGTGGTTTAATACTTTTACTGGTGAGGAGGTATTAAAACAAAAATTTACAAGTGGTGAGATGCCATTATCTGATATGCTTCAAACGTTTGAGAAAAAATGGGCGTCAGAAGAATTTCAGAAGACTGAATTGCCTAATAGATTTCTTAAAAGACCATTTTTGACTAAAGAACTGGAGTATATGTCTCCTGAAGAAAGGCTTGGTGAGTTAGCTGAAAGGCCAGTTGCAGGAGGCCTTAAACGAGATCTGAGATCTATGGTGGACAGAATAGTAAAAGATTCTATCAGGGACGTTGATGAAAGAAGCAAGGTACAGAATGTTATATCTGACTTACCTACTGAGAAGTTAGAAGGTGTCGATGCCGCTTCTACTATACTAGATGCCATAAAAAGAGTAAGTGAAGATTCAAGAAAATTGGTTGATGAGACTGTAAAACAAAAGTTATACCAAGAAAAACTACAAGACGCTATACAAGCTCAGATTTTTAAGACTACTACTGGTCCAGACACAGAAGCTATGAATAGAATAATTAGAGTAGCAGAAAATACCTTGGGTTTTGGTGGTGGTATGATAAAAAGCGGTGGTGAGTATACACCCCCAGCTAAGTTTTCAGAACGGTGGTCGCCTGGTATAGCTCTCGGTCAGCAGCCAGTAGAGGAATTCCACACCATGCTCAATGAGTTTGAAAGAGTGTTGTTTCAAAAGGGTATGGATGTTAAGCACGCTGGTGATCTTCCTATTGCAGGAGAGGCTGTGGAGTATTTAAGGGGGTCTAAGGGCGGTAAAGGCGGTCCTGATGTTTTATGGAAAACTATTCAGGAAGCAAAAGGCAGCTGGTCAGATCTTAATGACTTTGCTAAATCTGTAGAATCTACAATCATAGATAGACTACAAAAGAAGCCTACATCTGATATTTTGACCGAAGCCAAAAGTGTGCTAGGATCTAGAGGAGAAGATATTATAGGTTTAGATGATAAAAATCGTGATGAACTTATGAAAATAATTGTTGAGAGGGTGGGTTTTAAAGGATTCCTTAAAGAGCTGCAACAAATGCTAATAGATTCGGCTATTGAATCTTACACCAAAGAGTTACAACAATTGTCTCAGGTTTCTCCAGAAGCTTATAAAAGAAAAGTTAAAGGTGCAGACTTAAAGCAGTTTGTTGAGTCTCAAATAGAAGCTCAGCTATCTGAAAAAGGGCATGGTATAGATATAAGAAAATACATTACTTCTAAACAGTTGCCTTTATATGAGTTTAGAACTGCTGGGGCTAATCTAGAGCGACAAGCTTCTCAATACTCAGAAACAGTTACTGATTCTACTGGTCCAGGTAAATGGAAAAATCTACCTGTTGGTACAGATCTGCAAACTGGTATTGTGTCTGAAGAGGGACTTAAAGAGTTCAACAAGCAAAATGCAGAGCTTAGAGAGTCTTATTTGAAAGCAAAAGCACTGGCTCAAAATTTGAGAGTTGCGTTGGCTGAGACTGTGGATATTGAGGGTGCTGGGTCTTATAAAGATCTTGTAGAGTCAACTATACATAATTTGGAAGCAGATAATATAAAAAGATCTATGATATTACAAACTTTAGGAGAAAAAGGTCGTTGGTTTGAAAAAGGATCAACAGAGATAGACACTGCAGGTTTAGTTAAAAGATTAGAGAAAGGTGTTTTTATGACACCACTTCATAAAGCAGTACTTAGTGGAGAGTCAATTAAGGAAATGGAGAATCTTCCTAATACACTAAAAAAAGTTCAGGCTGCTGAAATAGATTTATTGGATCCAAAGTATTTAGAAAAGGGTGTAATTACTAGAATGAATCAGACTGTGGAATATTTATCCACTTTGGCTGGTTTGCCTGTTCCAGGTGAGGAACAGAAAAGAGCAGTTGCTGAGTTAGTAGGTACTGGTTTTAATCCTATAGTTGAAGACTTAATAGATAAAAGAATAAAACCATATGAGCCATTAAGTGATGAGTCATTTAGTGAGTTAAAAGATAAATTTATAGATGGTTATGTAGAAAAAGCTATAGCTCTTAAACAGCTTGATGATGTATTTGAAAAAATAGTGTCCGAAGGAACAATGTCAGAGGATGTGTTTAAAGCTATGTTTCCTAAAATACAAGGATTAGGTGTTGACATTGTTAAGCAACAACGTAGTTCACTTAAATCACAAGAAGCTATAACTTCTGCTCCACGCTCCGAAGGAATACCTCCTAGAGTTGGTATTCCTGGTGTTCCTGGTGGTACTATTGGTGGTGGGTTGCTTCCTTCTAGTGGACAAAAAGCTACTTCCGTGTGGATAGAAGGTCAAAGTGTGCCTTTAACCATAGCTGGTACTGTTGCAGGCACTACTTCTTCTTCTCAACGTGGTGTGGTAGAATCAGCTTCTTTTGGGATTGGAGCACAAGCATCCAATAAACTAAAAGAGTTGGTTGATTTGCAAAACAAAACTACTGGTGGACTTAATGCCATAGAAAACATGGAATCATCTATGTCTGAAATGTTTAGAGCCAGTTCGTTATCTGGTGGAGGTGTGTGGGAACGTAGAAGAAGACCCAAAGGTGACTCTCAAAAGGCAGAGACGTTAAGGCGTGAGTCTCAAGTAATGGCTATGGAGCGTGCTTTGGTTGGTGAGAAACCAGAGAACACAGATTTGCTTCTTGGTACCTCTTTTGTTGGTACAGGGATGCATGAAAAAGCTGAAGATGCGCTATTAAAGGAATTTAAAGATAAAACAGTGAGGACCGAACGTTTTGTGTCTTATATGGATGATGAAGCTAAGACAATCACTGGTCATATAGATGCTCTTGTAGTAGATCTGAAAAAACGAGCTCCAGAAAAAGTTATAGATATAAAAACAGTAAGTAAGAAAGTTATTGATGAAATAAAGAATTTTTCTGGAGGTTCTGACGTTGTCCCGCTTGATAAAATAATAGATAATGTAAACAGTGATGTGGCACATAAGTTACAAGAGGCTTTTTCTCAAGTAAATTTTTATATAGGTGCTTTATTAAAAGAAGCGTCAACAAAAGGTTTAACTGTAGATGAAAAGGCACTTAAAGGTAGGATTGACTTTTATGATAGGGCTAAAGATGAGCTAGAAGGGATAAAAGTAGAATTTGACTATGATCCTTCTAGATTTGAAAGTGATCTGAAGGCACTAGCTATGGCTAGAAAAAATTTAAAGGCTACTGGTAAAAAATTTGCTCCTGCTCCTAGTATGGAACAAATAGTAGAAGCTAATGCAAAAAGAACTAAATTGGGCGTTGATGAACGTAATAAATTAATAGAAGAGGGGAGAAAAATTTATTCTGGTAAGTTTTATGGTGAGGCGGCTAGGAAGGATGATATATCACAGGGAAAGCGTGTACTACATACTATGTCTACGTCTGGTACTGCAGCTGAGTCAGGGGGCAGTGCTACATATGCTGGAGAGTTAGGTATCGATGAGTTGTTTGAGGCACTTAAACGTTTACATACTGCTACTGTTGAGTGGCAAACTCAAAAAGGATTAACGCAATCAAATTTAAAAACATTAGATCAGCACATACAACAATCTATAGAATCTGCTAGAGAAAGAGGCGCTGATTACGGCACTTTTATAGGGCAATTAGACGCATTAAAAGAAGCAGGGATGTCTCAAAAACAGCTTATGGACGCATGGAAACACTATAGAATAGCTATTAGTGACTTTTTTGTTAAACAGGCTGAAGATGCAAAACAACAAAGTGAAGAAATGAGGTCACAAGGTAATTATGAAGGCAGTGCTAGGGCTCTTGCAGAATACAATTCAGCGATAAATGCGCTTCAAAAACAGATTAGAGAGCAATTAGGTAAACGTACTGACGTATATACTGAAGATAAGAGATATCCATTCCCCGATCTAGCCAGGAGAGCAGGAGTGTTTTTATCAACTGCAGATATACATAAGAAAGCAAGTGGGCCACTAGATACAGAGCAGCTTAGAAAAGTATATGAAACTGTTTTAAGTGATATTACAACAGATACTGGCGGCAAGATGACCGCTCCTGTAGAAAAAGCAAAATTTATTTTCAAAGAATTAGGCGACGTCAATGAAGATATGGTAGACATACTTACTAATGCAGATGCTCTTGCACGTGCAGGAACTGAAGTTAAAGAAGCCTGGCAACTTAGAAAGTTAGTAGATGATATAACTAAACTTAGATCTGCTTTAGAGACATTCTATAGATTTAATATTACTGAAGACTATAATGTAGTTCAACGTAAGAATTTAGATGAAACTATTAAATATCTTAAAAACATTGAAACAATATATGCTAAGATAAATGTAGCTGCTGCACAATCTGATGTTGGGTATGATAATTGGGGTAAAATGGGCACAGTGCCTGTTCCTAAATGGATAGATCAAGTAGATCAAGTAGCAATGCATAGTAGAAATTTAGCTAAAATAAGAGAATATTATAGAAAAACAGAGTCAGAAGGTGGCCCATTACACCAAGGTGGTGGTGTTTTAGGGGGTTCTGGTGAAACATATGTATACCAAGCAAAAATATATGGTGAAATGGGTGATGTTATTAAAAATGTAGCTCATGAGTTTAGAAAGCTCGGAGAGGCATCTGATTTTGCCGGAAAACGAGTTGGTTTATTTACTGAAAAAGCTATTGATGTTACACAGGAACGTAGATACAAACAAACATTTGGGGCTGCTGTAGGAAGGGCTGCTAGATGGGGTGCTGCATCTAGAGTGGTGTATGGTGGATTTAATAAATTAGGAGATACGACTACTTTAATTGGGGATGTTGAGATGGGTATGGCCAGACTTAAAATGGTTATGAACCCATTAGAAACAGATTTTGGTGAATTACAAAAAAGTGCTATATCTTTTGCTAAGCAGTATGGTGTATCCATAAAAGACGTTTTATCTGGAATGCGTATTTTTGCTCAGCAAGGTTTAAAACAAGCAGAGGTTGTTGATAGAACTAAAACTTCTACATTAGCATCTAACGTTACTACACTTAGTGCTCATGATGCAACAGAAGCCCTGACTGCTGCTATGAAAATATACACTAATGAGGGTAAGGATTCTATTCGTTTTCTAGATGCTTGGAGTGAGGTAGAAGCAAAGCATGCTATAACTGCTGCTGATATGGCTGATGCTTTAAAAAAGTCAGCTTCTGCTGCTAAAAATGCCGGTGTGGATTTTGATGAGTTAAATGGTATTATTGCTGCTATAGGTTCTGTTACTAGACAGACAGGAAAGGAGGTTGGTACTTCTCTTAGATTTATATTTAGGAGGTTATCAGCAGAAAAAGGACCTGAAGCCCTTGCTGGGCTTGGCATACCTACGTTAGGTGTTACTGAAGGTAAACAAGACTTAAGGGGTGGTTTTGATATTTTAAATGATTTGGCAGGTGCTTGGGGTACGCTTACTCAGGCACAAAAACTTAGTGTAGCACAAGCAATAGGTGGTACTAGACAATATAACAGTCTTTTGGTTTTAATGGATAATTGGGATGAGGCACTGTCTGCTATAACAGATAGTACTAATTCAAAAGGATCTGCTGAACGTCGTAATATGGAGTTAATGCAAACCTACCAAAAGCAGCTAGAGCAGACCAAACAAGCTGCATCAGAATTAGGAATAGAGTTTGGAAAAATATATTTACCGTTTGCTAAAAGTGGCTTGACTGCGCTTAGAGGTTTTATAAGTGTTGTTAATGAAATACCTACATGGGTTAAAACTGCTGGTGTGGGTTTACTCTTGTTTTTTACCATTCTAACTAAGGGAGAAGGGTTGATACAGAGAGTTTCTGATGAAGTTAGAGGTTTTGCAGATGCATTTGGGGGATTAGCATCTAGTAGTAAAAGAAACTTTTATAGAGGAGCTTTTGAAACATTTGGTGCTGGTGATCCAAACAAAAACATTGACTTACTTGGGTTAAATACTTTAGGTGAGGGTGGTAAGGCTTTAACTGATTTTCAAACAGGTATGGGTAAGTTGGCTTTAATCACTGCTGTCGTTGCTAGAAAATTTAATACATTGATAGGAAGTATGGGGGGTTCGGTTGCAGGTCTTACTGAGAAAATGGGAGGGGTTACCTATAAGGTTGGCGAGTTTTTGTCCTCTGTTGGGCAGACTATAAGTATTGCAGCCGGAGGGGTTGGTAGTGTAGCAAAGGGGGTTAAGTCTGGTGGAGGGTTAGGGAAAATATTAGCGGGCGCAGGAGCAAAAGGAGCAGCTAAATTAGGGATCAAGGGAATAATAGGTGCACTTACAGGGTTTTTACTTACAGAAGGGGTAGGTGCTGCTCTATTTGGAGCAGGAGAATTTATGAAAGGAGGGAAAAAGGATAGGCTAAAATTTAAGGATGTTCCTGGTAGAGTGTCTAAAGCAGGCTTAGGTCCAGATGCAATAAAAGCTACATTAAAAGAAGAAGGTATTAGTGGAGTATTGAAGAAACGTGGCATGGCAATAGGTCTAGCTACAGAGTTAGCTGGATCTTCTACAGAAATGGTTGGTGATGCCATAAAAAAAATAGGAGAATCAGGTGGTGCTGCAGCGCAAAGCTTTTTAGACGATTGGGCTAGTGCTAATGCTGGTATTATTAAATCCGTTGCTCCATTGGCTGTTTTTGTGGCAGCTATGATTCCTACATTTAAAGTTATAGCTGATTATTATGTAAAGATAACAAGGTCAGCTCAAGACTTTGAGAAAGCCATGTATGGTCAGCGTAGGCTACAAGAAGACCACCTTAATGTCGTAAACACCTTGTCTAAGAGGTACGATGCCCTTGACAAAAAAGTGGCAAAAGTAAGAGCATTGGCTGCTGGTGGAGAAGAAGCAAAAAAAAGACAACAGGAATTAGGTACTTACAAAGCACCTATATTATCTATGGCTGAAATAGATCGAGAAGCTGTTGACTTTGCTAATGAATTGGCTGATGCTAATGATAGTTTGATAATAGGGTATGACAAACTAGGTAATGCTATACTAGGAACTACTAGAAGTTATACAGCATATATAGATACTATTAAAAAAAGTGCGGTAAGAGATTTAGTAAAGACTGATATAGAAGTAATTAAGAAATATATATATGATTTGACTGAAACAGAAGGCCCAGAAAAATGGAAGTATGAGCTTAAGAATTTAATTAAACAAGCACCACTTGTTGGGGATATTATAGCTGATCAGATAAAAGTTACTCCAGTTAAAGCACTTAAAGAAATAACAGCTGCTGCTAATAAATTTACTTTGGAAAGGTCAAAGTATCCTTTATCTACTGCTTTTAGTCCAGATATAAAAGATTATAGGGAGAAGGTAAACGTTGTTAGAAAAGGTTTGGATGAAACATATGATTATTTTCAAAAGAAACTTAATAGTGTGGATTTTACTGGATTAGATGCTGATGAGATTACTAATT
>Ga0265294_10002838_pt1 | contig 22506 bp, 18 predicted proteins | sample MunlanPumphouse3_FD_192504 | JGI IMG/M metagenome (GOLD analysis project Ga0265294, IMG submission 192504) | Groundwater microbial communities from a municipal landfill in Southern Ontario, Canada - Pumphouse #3 | ecosystem: Environmental > Aquatic > Deep subsurface > Groundwater | place... | reverse complement strand
TGCTACTAAAAGTTGACTGGAAGCTGTGCTCATAATGGCACCTAGGATACCTGAGGTTATAATGCCGGCTAAGAACGGATTATAGAAATTACCGCTCATTTGCATAAATACGGTTTCAGCTTTGGCACCGATTAAGACATTGCCTAAGTATACGCGGCCGACCAATCCTACCATAACGGCAGCAGCTAAGGAGATAACAACCCAGGTCATAGCAATTCTTGTAGCCCGCTTAATATCTTTGGGCGAGCGTATTGCCATAAAGCGTACTAAGATGTGAGGCTGTCCAAAATAACCTAAACCCCAAGCTAAAAGTGAAATTATACCGATAATGCTTAAACTGTTACCAGCAGCATCAGTAAACATGTTGAAGTAATTAGGATTAATAACGATTAGACGGTCTATTGTTGGACCGACACCACCGATATAATAGATGGCTGTACTAGGTACGATTAGAACTGAAAAAAACATTAAAATTCCTTGAAAAAAATCAGACCAACATACAGCGGAAAAACCGCCGACAAAAGTATAAAACACAACGATGCCGGCTGTTAAGAGTAATGACCACTGATAGTCTAGTCCGAAAGCTGTATTAAATAGTTTTCCTCCTGCTACGAAACTAGCAGAAGTGTAAATCAAGAAAAAAATAAAGATGAAGATGGAACAAACCATGCGTATTCTTTTGCTTTGGTCCATGAATCGATTTTCAAAATATTCTGGTAAAGTAATAGAATTATTAGCAACGTGGGTGAAAATGCGTAAGCGTTTGGCAATAAATACCCAATTAATCCAGGTGCCCATAGCTAACCCTAGGGCAATCCAAAAGGCGCTGACACCTGATAAATATGCGTAGCCAGGTAGTCCCATAAGCATCCAGCCACTCATATCGGAAGCTTCGGCACTCATGGAAGTGACCCAAGGCCCTAGTTTGCGACCACCCAAAACATAACCCTCTAAGTCTTCTTTGCTCTTATAATTAACAAGCCCGATTCCTGCCAAAATAGAAAAATACAGTGCTAAGGCTATAATTGAGCCTGTTTCTATATGCATGCATACACTCTCCTTATAAAAATCAATACTTTTTAATTATACAATTATCCGCTAAACATGCGCAAGTAATAAATATGGAAAATAACCTGCTTTTTTACTTGTGAAAAAATACTCAGTATATTATAATTACTTATGTAAGTTTTGGATTATAGAGTATCTTTTACCTGATTTTCCAGGAAAAGCAAATAAAATATTAGTATGGAGGGCTTGTTCCTTTTATTTTCAACATGATATCAATGGTGATAAAGGGGGCAACCCTTTACTTTTGTGGAGAAATTGATGAAACCTGTAAAAATAACAATCAAAAGTTCTAGTGGTGACATGAATAAGAGTGATAAGCTTACCGTTGTTGTTTATGGCCAAATGACAGAGCGCAGTGGGAAAAATTACGTGCTTTATGATGAAACGGCTTTAACCGGTATGGAAGGCACGAAAACGACAATAAAATGGGATGAAAAAAGTTTGTTGGTTTTGCGTACAGGTACATATGATAATAGGCAGGAATATAGACAAGGCTGTTCATATGAAAGTATTTATACTACGCCTTATTTGGTTGTTCCCATTAAAGTTACAACTAAGGAAGTAATTGCAAAAAAGGCAAACGGAATTTGGCGCTTGCATGTTGAATATGATATGGAAATTGCCCAGGTGGACAATGGAAGTGTTATTTTAGATATAAAGATTGAGGAGGATGTAAGTAGTGAACATTAAGGATGCCTTAGCAAATTCCATATTAGAGGCCACACAAAAAGCTATAGCTACAGGTACAGTGAAAGAAGGTGTATTGCCTAAGGTGGTTTTAACAGTGCCCCCTCAAAAAGAATTTGGCGATTTTGCTACCAATTTTGCTATGCAGTCGGCAAAAAGCTTTCATTGTAATCCTAGAATAGTAGCACAAGCTATAGTGGATAATTTAGCTGCTCCCTATGTGGAACGGACTGAAATTGCAGGGCCCGGTTTTATAAATTTTTATTTAAAACAGGATTGGGTGTATGATCTCTTAGAAAAAATTGTTAAAGCTGGCGATAGTTATGGAACGCTAACCCAGTCTAATCCGGAAAAAATACAACTGGAATATGTTAGCGCAAATCCCACCGGACCTTTGCATGTTGGGCATGGCCGCGGTGCTGCGGTAGGCAGCGCTTTAGCTAATCTTATGCTTGCTGCCGGTTATAATGTGGAACGGGAATATTATATTAATGATGCAGGTAATCAAATAGATAATTTGGCTTTATCAGTTAATGCTCGCTATTTAACCCTTTTTGGCGTGGACTGTGAATTCCCTGAAAACGGTTATCACGGTGAAGATATTGTGGAAACTGCGAAGCGGATTAAAGCTAAGTACGGGGCAAAATTTGTTGATATGAGCGAGGAAGAGCGCCTTGGTATTTTCAAGGATATTGCTAAAGAAGAAAAGTTAGCGGCGTTGAAAGAAGATTTAAAGGCTTTTAATTGTGAATTTGATGTTTGGTTTAGTGAAAAAACATTGCATGATAATAATCGCATTAAGGAAGCTTGCGATTATTTATTGAATACAGGTGATATGTACGAAAAGGATGGCGCTTTGTGGCTTAGATCTTCAGCTTATGGAGATGATAAGGACAGGGTAGTTATTCGTGATAACGGTGTGCCTACGTATTTGGCTGCAGATATTGCTTACCACAGGAATAAGTTCCAACGTGGTTTTGATAGAGTAATAAATCTTTGGGGAGCCGATCATCACGGTTATATCGCTAGGATGAAGGCTGCTGTAGCTGCCTTGGGTTATAAGCCTGAGCAACTTGAAGTGTTGGTTTTACAAATGGTTAGTTTGTACCGTAATGGTGAATTAGTCAAAATGTCCAAGCGTACAGGTCAGAGCGTTACCTTAAACGAGTTGATTGAAGAGGTTGGTACAGATGCGGCACGCTATTTTTTTATTATGCGTTCTATTGACAGTCAACTGGATTTTGATTTGACGTTGGCAACGGAACATTCTAGTGATAATCCTGTTTACTATGTACAATATGCTAATGCACGTATTTGCAGTATTATGCGACAAATTTCTGAAGAAGGCATAAAAATTGATGTAAAGGCACCGCTTAACGTTTTGACAGAGGAAGTTGAAATTGAATTAATTAAGAAACTAGGAGAGTACGAAGAGCTTATTGCTACCGCAGCTTGTGAGCGAGCACCACACCGTATAGCACATTATGCTTATGATTTAGCGGGGATGTTTCATTCTTTTTATAATCAATGTCGTGTCTTGGGCGTGAATAAAGATTTGCAGCAAGCTAGGCTTCTTTTAATTCAAGCAGTAGGCCATACTTTAAAGCACAGCCTATCAATTTTGGGAGTTAGTGCTCCTGAACATATGTAAAAAAACTTGGCAAGTGCCAGAAAAACAGGAGGAAGAAAATGACAAAGTATATTTTTGTAACGGGGGGCGTAGTTTCGTCTTTAGGAAAAGGCATTACAGCGGCTTCTTTGGGGCGCTTACTTAAAAGCAGGGGCTATAAGGTGACAATCCAAAAATTTGACCCTTACATAAATATTGACCCTGGCACCATGAGTCCTTATCAGCATGGTGAAGTTTTTGTTACTGATGATGGTGCTGAAACGGATTTGGATTTAGGCCACTACGAGCGCTTTATTGATATTAATTTATCAAAGAGTTCTAATGTAACAGCTGGTCGTATTTATCAATCTGTTATAGATAAAGAGCGCCGTGGTGATTATTTGGGTAGAACAGTTCAAGTTATTCCTCATATTACTAATGAGATTAAAGAACGAGTTTATCGTGTAGGCCGCGAGGATAATGCTGATTTTGTTATAACTGAAATTGGTGGCACAGTAGGAGATATTGAAAGTGAACCATTTTTGGAAGCAATTCGCCAGGTAAAAAAAGATATTGGCAGAAATGATGTTTTGTATATTCATGTGACCTTGGTTCCTTATATTGCCGCTGCTGGTGAGTTGAAGACCAAACCTACTCAGCACAGCGTTAAAGAACTGCGTAGCATTGGCATCACACCAGATATCCTAGTTTGCCGCAGCGAAAAGGAAATTTCTAAGGAAATGCGCGAGAAAATGGCAATGTTCTGTGATGTAGATTTGGAAGCAGTTTTTCAATCGATTACGGCACCTAGTATTTATCAGGTTCCAATGCTTTTGGAAGATCAGGGGCTGGATCGCATTGTTTTGAAAAAATTGGACATGGAAGATGGTCCAAAAGATATGGAACAATGGCATAAGATGGTTGCTAATATCATGAAAGTACATAATAATAAAGCTACCATTGCCGTTGTAGGCAAATATGTTGAATTACAAGATGCCTATATAAGTATTGTAGAAGCTTTGAAACATGCCAGCTATTTTAACGATGTGGATGTAGATATAAGATATGTAAATGCCGAGAGTATCGAACCTGAAGAGACGGATATGCATGACGTTATGGCTGGGGTAGATGGCATTTTGGTGCCCGGTGGTTTTGGCGATCGTGGCATTGAGGGCAAGATTAAGGCTATTAAATATGCTCGTGAACAAAAAATACCTTTCTTTGGTATTTGTTTAGGCATGCAGTGTGCGGTAATTGAATTTGCTAGAGATGTTTGTGGTATGGCAGGTGCTAATAGCACTGAGTTTAATGAAAAAACTCCTTATCCTGTTATTTATCTGATGCCGGAACAGTTAAGCGTAGAAATCAAGGGTGGGACTATGAGATTAGGTGTTTATCCTTGCAAAGTATATCCTAATACGCTGACTGAAGAAGCTTATGGTGAACCAATTATTTATGAACGTCATCGTCATCGTTACGAAGTAAATAATGAATTGCGCGATGAATTAGTAAAGCACGGTTTGTTATTGGGTGGTACGTTGCCAAATGGTCGTTTGGTGGAAATTGTGGAATTGCCTAAAAAAGAGCATCCGTGGTTCTTGGGTGTACAGTTCCATCCTGAATTAAAGTCCAGACCAACCAATCCCCATCCGTTGTTTAAGGCTTTTATTGCAGCATCTATGAAAAAGAAGTAATGTACTTGTTTAAAAGGAGAGTCTATGCTTAAAAGAATTTTTATTAGCGCTATTTTACTAATAGCAGTGCTGTCTTTTGTAATTTCTCTTTTGGGGGGCAAAAATGCCTATAATGCAGATAAAATACCCGCGCCCAAAGGAGATAGAGTAGCAGTTATTGATATTCAAGGCACCATTGAATCTGGGGCTGATGGTACAGCTATTTTTGCTGAAGCTAGAGGTGCAACCAGTGGTAGAATTATGCAAGAATTGCGGCAAGCGGCTAAAGATAAAAGCGTTAAGGCAGTACTTTTGCGGATTAATTCTCCTGGTGGCAGTGTGACTGCAGCAGAAGAGATTACAAGAGAAATACAAAGGTTTAAAGAAACGTCCCATAAACCGATAGTTGCTGCTATGGGTGATACCGGAGCTTCTGCGGCTTATTATATTGCTGCCGGTTGTGATAAAATTTATGCTAATGCTTCTACTTTAACTGGCAGCATTGGTGTATATATGGGGACGAAGAATTTAGAAGAGCTTTATAAAAAACTAGGTGTAAAAGATGTCATGATTAAAAGTGGCATACACAAAGATATTATGTCAACTGCACGCCCTATGACGCCCGAGGAAAAAGAAATTTTGCAAACTATGGTTAATGAAATGTATGATGAATTTTTAACAGTAGTAAGTACGGGACGTAACATTCCCCTAGATAAAGTGCGGGCATTGGCTGATGGACGTGTTTATACGGGCAAGCAAGCAAAAGCCTTGGGACTTGTAGACGACCTAGGGAACTATTATGATGCGTTGGATGCTACAGGGGTTTTGGCCGGAATTAAAGGCACTCCTGAAACAGTGGAATATGGTAGTGTAAAAAACTGGAAAAATTGGTTTAGCAGCAAAATAGCAGATCAAGTTGCCGGTAAAATAATGGAGGCCATAGAAGCACAAAGTGGGGTATCTGTAATGATGAAACCCCGAGCAGAGGGGTGATGTTAATGAGGAGAAAATCCTTTGATGTTCTCTTTGCAACAAAAACAGGAATGGCTGAACTGGCTCTTAATCCTACTATATGGCGCAGTTTATTTTATTTTACAATTAGCTTGGGTGCTTTTATTGGAGTTTGTACTAATATTGCTTTTTCACAACAAACTTTGGGAATACGCTTTGCTATACTAGTAGGAATTATCTTGACCAAAATTGTAGGAATGGCTATTTTTGGTTGTTTTTTACATGGACTTATTGACGCTTGTGGTGGTGGTGCAGGTAACGTGCGAGGGCTGCTTTGCATATTGGGTTTTACTGCACTACCGTTTTTGGTTTTGACTCCGGTTGCACTTTTAGGCGTAAGTTTAGGCGGTATATGGTTGCTAACGCTTCCTTTGACAATGCTTTTTGGTTGTTTTTGGTGTGTCTACCTTATGATTAGAGCTGTTGAAGCTGTGTATTTGATTAATTTTGGGCGAGCAGCTGCGCTTGTAGTCTTTGGCTTTTTTTTGTGGCTTATTGTATTTTTAGTACCTATCTACATGTTTGTTAGAATGATAGTCATAAGTTTTTTTTAGTGGTTTTTCTTGCACATTATTTTAGAAAGTGTAATAATTGGGAAAGAAGGAGTGTTGTAGAATGAATAGAGAGTTATGTATGGAGTTTGTTCGCGTTACCGAGGCAGCAGCTATAGCTTGTGGGCATAGCGTAGGGCGTGGAGATAAAAACGGCGCTGACCAACTAGCGGTAGATGCTATGCGTAAAATGTTTGATACTGTAAATATTAGCGGTACTGTTGTTATTGGCGAAGGTGAACTAGATGAAGCTCCAATGCTTTATATTGGTGAAAAAGTAGGAGCTGGCGGATTAGAAGTAGATATTGCTGTTGATCCGGTTGAAGGAACTAATTTAGTGGCAAAAGGGCAGCCTGGAGCCATTGCAGTAATTGCTATTGCTCCTAAGGGTTGTTTGCTTCACGCTCCGGATATGTACATGGATAAAATTGCCGTAGGTCCTCGTGCCAAAGGCTGTATTAATATTGACGATTCTGTAGAAGATAATTTGGCTCGTGTTGCTAAGGCGCTAGATCGTAAAATAAGCGATTTAACTGTTGTTGCTTTGGATAGGCCACGTCATAAGAAGCTTATTGATGGCGTAAGAGCTGCAGGTGCTCGCATTAAACTTATTACCGATGGTGATGTAGATCCTATTATAAATGCCGGTATTGAAGGCAGTGGCGTACATATGTATATCGGTAAAGGTGGCGCACCGGAAGGTGTGTTGGCTGCAGCTGGACTTAAATGTTTGGGTGGCGATATGCAAGCTAGACTGTGCCCTGAAAATGATACAGAAGTTGCTCGCTGTTTGAAAATGGGCATTGGTGATATTAATAGAGTTCTGAACATTGAAGATTTGGTTAAGGGAGACGATTGCATGTTCACTTCCACAGCCATTACTGAATGTGATTTGCTACATGGATTGAGATATTTTGGCAATGGTGTACGCACACATACTGTTTCCATGCGTTATGCAACAGGGACGGTTCGTTTTGTAGACGCTATACATAGCTTTGATAGCAAGGATATACATATTAAATTATAAATGAGATTTTTATTATGACTGTTGTTTTGAAATACTAAAGGGTTTTGGCAGTAGCTAAAGCCCTTTTTTAATGAGTTGATTTGCAAATGCGAAATGAGCTTTTGGCTTTACTAAAAAAAATAACTATAATTTCTGACATAGCTGCCATTTGGCAAGCTGGGAAGAAAAGTATAAATATAACCGGCTTGGGGGGACCCGTTAAGACGGGTCTTTTGTGTGCCTTAAAAGATAATATTGGTTTACAAGGACCATTAATATTTTTGTTGCCCAGACGCGATGATATTCGTTCTTATCGTAGGGAACTTAATTATTTTTATCCTGACTTAGCAATGAGAGAACTGTATCCTGCTGATTTACTTGCTGCCAAATTTGATGCCCAAAGTAAGGAACTGTTGGCCGAACGTATTAGCGCCTTGGAACTCATTAGGACACAAGAAAAGAGTATTATTTTTGTTACGGCGGAAGCTTTTGTACAGAAACTTCCCAAGCCAGAGAGTCTTTTTAAAGATAATTTAGTTTTGCGAGTAGGAATGGAGATAGAACAAGAAGAGGTTATTACCGCGTTAGTTAATATGGGGTATGAACGCGCTGAACAGGTAGATACACGTGGACAGTTTAGTTTGCGTGGAGACATACTAGATATTTTCGCTATAAATACAGATGAGCCTCTTAGAGTTGAATGGTTTGATAATATGATAAATGCTATGCGTAGTTTTGATTATTTATCGCAAAGATCTTTAGTGAATTTTTCACAGGCTGAAGTAGTACCTATAGTGTGGAAAAAACTAGCCGGGCAAGTTGATTTATTTGCTTATGTAGAAAAATCAGCTTTAGTTGTTTTAGATGAACCGGTAGAATTTTTCTCGGAAATAAAGAAGTTATCTGACATTAATAAAGAGCATGAAATAAATTTGTTTACACCGGAGCAGGTCATTGATTTTTGTAGTAAACATAAATTATTAGTCTCTAGTGCGTTGCCTCATCCATATTTCTCTAAAGCTATGCAAGTAACTGTACCTGTACGGACGATGGCTCCTTATAATAGGAACACAGAGCTGTTGACCAAAGATTTAAAAGGGTGGCAGGACGAAGGATTAGTTCCTTTAATCATGATGAGTACGGCAGAAAAAGCGGCGGGTTTGGCGGAAAGTCTTAGTAGACAAGGCATTAATATACATTACGTTAAGCAAGGCGAAAAGTTGACGGAGAAAAGTGGTTGCGTATTCGTAGGAGAACTTGCCAATGGGTTCCGCTTTTGGAATGAAAACTGGTTGCTCTTAACTGAGAGCGATATATTTGGAGTGCAAAAAAAAAGGCGCTTGACTAAGCATAAACAAGCGGGAGCGCAAATACAGTATTTTTCGGAAATAAAAGAGGGAGATTACGTAGTACATGTAGTTCATGGTATTGGTAGGTATGTAGGCGTAAAAACTATTGAAGTAGACGGCGTACATCGTGACTATCTCTATTTGCAGTACGCAAAGGATGATAAGTTATATGTTCCTATTGAACAAGTGAACCTATTACATAAGTATATAGGCAATGAAAATCAGTCGCCAAGACTTTCTCGTATTGGTGGTGCTGATTGGCAGCGTGTTACCAACAAAGCTAAGAAAGCTATCACAGAATTAGCTACAGAACTATTGCGCTTGTATGCCCAAAGAAAAATAGTGCCTGGTTATGCTTTTTCCAAGGATACCCAATGGCAAAAGGATTTTGAAGCTAGCTTCCCCTTCGAGGAGACACCTGACCAAATAAATGCTGTGGAAGAAATCAAAAGGGACATGGAGCGAGATGTTCCAATGGAACGTCTTTTATGTGGTGATGTGGGCTATGGCAAAACTGAAGTGGCTATACGGGCAGCTTTCAAAGCGGTTATGGATGGTAAACAGGTAGCGGTTTTAGCACCAACTACCGTATTGGCGCAACAGCATTTGTTGACATTTACACAACGCATGGAACCATTTGGCGTGAGGGTGGATATGCTCAGCCGTTTTCGTACGCCCAGCGAGCAAAAACAAGTGCTGGCTAAAATGGAAGAAGGGCAGATAGATGTGCTTATTGGCACTCATAGAATTCTTCAGCCTGATATTAGATTTCCAGATTTGGGTCTTTTAATTATAGATGAAGAACAACGTTTTGGTGTCGCACAAAAAGAAAAAATGAAAAAATGGACTACTGGTGTCGATGTACTAACATTGTCGGCAACTCCCATACCTCGCACATTACATTTAGCTTTGGTAAAAGGGAAAGATATGAGTATTATTGAGTCTCCACCAGAAGAACGTTTGCCGGTAGAAACTTATGTGGCTGAGTATAATGACGGTATGATAAAAGAAGCCTTGGAGAGAGAAATTAGGCGCGGAGGAAGAATTTATTACGTACATAATAGAGTGCAGGGGTTGGAAGCGATTGCGAAACATTTGCATAATTTAGTACCGGGAATTTCTATTCGCATAGCTCACGGGCAAATGCCGGAAGATATGTTAGAAGATGCTATGATTGGATTTTATGAAGGACAATTTGATTTACTCTTATGTACTACGATTATTGAAAATGGTCTAGATGTGCCTTTGGCCAATACAATTATAATTGATGGCGCTGAAAACTTTGGTTTATCACAGTTGTATCAAATGCGTGGCAGGGTGGGACGCTCTTCGCGGTTGGCTTATGCATATTTTGTTTATAAGAGACAAAGAGTCCTTAGCGAAATTGCGCAAAAACGCTTACAAGCTATTAGAGACTTTACAGAATTGGGTGCTGGGTTTAAAATTGCTATGCGTGACTTGGAAATTCGTGGTGCCGGAAACTTATTAGGGGCAGAACAGCATGGACATATTGCGGGTATTGGGTTTGCAGCTTATTGTAGTTTGCTGGAGAAAACAATTAATTCTCTTAAAAATGGTGTCGAAGATGCCTTGCCAGAACCGGATCCGGTTCTCGAAATTGTTTTGGATGCCTACATACCTGATGATTATATAGCTAATCCTCGTTATAAGATGGAGATTTATCGACGTTGTAGTGAGTTGATTTATGAAGACAGAGAAGATTTGCTAGACGAAATCATAGACCGTTTCGGAGAACCACCGGTGGAAGTAGTTAATCTTTGGCGAGTAGCTGTTTTACGGAGTTTATGCCGTTTATTGAAAATTATGGGCATTTCAGTAAAACAAAATGAAGTACGTATTAATTTTGGTGAAAAAAGCATAGCTAATCCAGAGGGAATCATGAAGTTAGTTAAAGATTATGCACCTGGTGCACAGTTTAAAAATGGACTTCATGCCCAACTGTTAATAAGGAAAAATCAGATAGAAAAGCAACCACTAGAGTGGTTGGAGAAAGCGTTAGTTAATATGCTATAATAAAATCATTGTAATTGGTGTCAAAAGAGCGCAGAGCAAAAGTTTAGGCTTTGCTGAGAGGTGGAATACGAATTGGCCAAAGATAAGTTTTTACGCGGTGCGTTAATATTGACCATAGCGGGACTTATGGTGAAAATAATTGGTTCGGTTAACCGTATTCTTTTATCCAGACTTTTAGGCGGGGAAGGGATAGGGCTTTATCAGATTGCTTATCCTATATATCTTTTAATGATTTCTATTTCGGCAGCAGGAATTCCTATTGCGATTTCCATCTTAGTAGCGCAAAGAATAGCTAAAAGTGATTACATTGGTGCGGGAAGAGTATTTCGCATTTCGTTAATGTTAATGGTGGCGACCGGTATTATTTTTGCTTGGGCATTATATTTTATTGCCGGTTGGTTGATAGATGTCAATATTATTCGTGATGCAAGGGCTTATTATGCACTTTTAGCATTAACTCCGGCTGTATTTTTCGCAACTATTTTGGCAAGCTTCAGAGGCTATTTCCAAGGGTATCAAATGATGACGCCACCGGCTGTATCTCAGATTATTGAGCAATTTGTCAGGGTAGTAGTTATGTTGTTATTTGCTTACTGGTTGTTGCCTTATGGTTTGGAATATGCAGCGGCAGGAGCGGCATTTGGCGCTGTACCAGGGTCTATTACAGGCCTTGTAGTTTTAAGTTGGTTTTATCGCAAAGAACACAAAAAAATTCAGGAAAAAATAAAATATCAGGCCAAAACAAAAAAGGAATCGGTACAAAGTATTGCGAAAAGTTTAATTTTACTAGCCTTGCCTGTTTCTTGTGCTAGTTTAATGTTACCTGTAGTTACAGGTATTGATATGCTTATTGTTCCTGGCAGACTGGAAGCGGCAGGTTTTACAGTAGTGCAGGCAACGACAGCGTTTGGCTATTTGGCAGGTATGGCTCTGCCATTGGTGATGATGGGAACTATTCCAACTATTTCTTTAGCGGCTTCAGTAGTTCCGGCAATTTCCGAAGCACAGGCTTTAGGCAAATTGTCGGTGGTGCGTGCTAAGGGATTTACCGCTATGAGGTTGTGTTGTATGATAACATTACCTGCTGCAATCGGTATGTGGGTATTGGCACAGCCAATTTCTCTACTGCTTTATGGCACTAAAGCTGCAGGACCTTCTATTGCGAATTTATCGCCGTCTATCTTTTTGTTGGGAATGCATCAAGTTTCCACTGGAATATTACAGGGTGTAGGGATGACGATAACACCTATGCTTAATATGTTTGTTAGTGCTGCAGTTAAGGTGTTTTTTGTTTGGGAATTAACGGCTATTCCTGACTATAATATTGTGGGAGCGGCTTGGGCTTCAAATATAAATTTTGCAGTTGCTGCCGCACTAAATATTTTCTTTTTAGTTAGATATACCAATTTCGAGTTCCCTATGCATCCCTTTCTTAAAACCTTAGCGGCTGCAATAATCATGGGCATTAGTACTAGAGCGTTACATAATTATGTTGCAACTTTTTTTACAGGTAATGCTATTTCTGCACTGTTAGCAATAGTGTTTGCCATGCTTATTTATGTCGTAGTATTACTTTTACTAGGCGGATTTAGTGAGTTCGAGTTAGGTAAAATACCATTTGTAGGGGAAAAAATGGTAGTAGTATTAAAATCCATGAAAGTGTTGAGGGAAAAAGCATGAAAAAAGGGACAGTTATAGTTGTTGGGTTAGGCCCTGGTAATGCGGGACATATTTCCGTGGAAACTTTGGAAGTTATGAAAAACGCAAAAGAGGTTATCTTGCGTACACAGATTCATCCAAGTGTGCCGGTACTTACTAGTGCAGGGATTAATTTTGTTACTTGTGATCATTTCTATGAAGAAGGTCATGACTTCGAGCAAGTTTATGATAAAATTTCCAATTATGTATTGCAAGAAGCACAGAATAAAAATGTAGTGTACGCTGTGCCGGGTAGCCCTTTGGTAGCAGAAAGAACGGTAGTGCTTTTGCGTGAAAAAGCTGCTAACCTTGGTATAGTTTTACAGATTTTGCCGTCTATGAGTTTTTTAGATCTAATATATACTAAAGTTGGCATTGATCCTATTGAAGGCGTCCGCGTTATTGATGCTCAAGATAAGAGAGCGTTGGCAGATGCGGGTAAGTATCCTCTGATTATTACACAAGTATATAGTAAATTGGTGGCATCTGAGCTGAAAATTAATTTGATGAATGTACTATCGGATGAAACTGAAGTTGTATTTTTGCGCAATTTAGGCTTGCAAGACGAAGATTTTTTAAAAATTCCACTTTTTGAATTGGATCGTCAAAAACATATAGATCATTTAACCACTTTATATATCCCAGCTATAAAAACTATAGGTATTATGGATATAAAGCCTTTAGATGAGGTGGTTAAGACTTTACGCTCACCTAAAGGATGCCCATGGGATAGGGTACAAACACATAGCAGCATACGTAAGGGCATGTTAGAAGAGGTTTATGAGCTCCTAGAGGCTATTGATGACAAGGACATTAAGGGTATGCGCGAAGAATTGGGAGATGTACTTTTGCAGGTCGTTTTTCATGCCCGTTTGGCTGAAGAAGAAGGGGTTTTTACTATGCAAGATGTTATTGATGATATTGTAGCAAAGTTGATTCATAGACATCCACATGTATATGGTACCATAGAAATATCAGATGCCGAGGAAGTTTTACGTAACTGGGAGACCATAAAAGCAGAAGAAAAAAAGGATAGAAAGCGTGTATTAGATGGTGTAACTAAAGGGTTACCAGCGTTAATGAGGGCTTATAAAATCCAATCTAAAGCTGCTAAAGTTGGATTCGATTGGAAGAATAAACAAGATGTTTGGGCAAAAGTATTGGAAGAAATGAACGAATTGCAAGAAGCGGTAGAAGAAAATATTGCTGAGCATATAGAATGGGAATTAGGAGATGCGTTTTTAGCCTTGGTAAACTATGCCAGACATTTAGGCTTAGAGCCAGAAACAGCACTTAATTTAGCAAATAACAGGTTCTGTAGGCGGTTTGATTATGTGGAAGATAAAATAACCGCTACAGGACGGGAATGGAGCGATTTTAGCCTGTTGAACATGGATGTTTTTTGGGAAGAAACAAAAAAAAATGAAAAAAAACATTAAATATGGAAAAAATAGCAGGAAAAACAAAAGTAATAGCGAATAAAACCAAGTAGGGTAAATGTGTACAGGTTTTTTGCCCTGTGCAAATAAAAATTCAAGGAGGATTTTATTGTGAACAAAAGTGAATTGATTGCAGCAGTAGCTACAAAAGCAGGTTTAACCAAAAAGGACTCTGAAAAAGCAGTAAATGCTTTTATTGATGCTGTTAAAGCAACAGTTGCAAAAAAGAAAAAGGTTCAATTGATTGGCTTTGGGACTTTTGAGCATCGTGTTCGTAAGGCACGCAATGGCAAGAACCCTCGTACAGGGGAAACAATTAAAATTGCAAAGGCTACTGTACCGGCATTTAAGGCTGGTAAAGCATTTAAAGACGCAGTTAATAAAAAATAATCCTTCGAAAAAAACAACCCGATGTTTTCACATCGGGTTGTTTTTTGTTGTTGGAGTATGAACAAAAATGTTATAATATTGCCAACAATACTAAGAAAGGTGGAAGAACAGAATGAAAAAAGGCAACAAAGCCTTTAAATATTTTAAGATAGTTCTGTTTGTGATTTTGGCACTTTTTCTTATGCGCGTGGCACAACAGGGGTACACTATTTATGTGGTTAATAAAGAAACAGCAAGAACGCAAGAAAAAATTAAGCAATTAGAAAAAGAACAAAAGCAATTAGAGCAAGAAGAAAAAAACTTAGGAGATTTAAAGTACATTGAAAAGTTAGCCAGAGAAGAACATAATATGGTGCGCAAGGGAGAAATTCCTCTGTTTATTATTGAGGACAAAGAAAAAAGCACTGCCGATAGCAAAAAAACAACAGAGACTCTAACCAAAAAGGAAGAAAAATATACAACACAAAAACACTAAAAGCTTGACACTAGGTTAATTGCAAAGGTATAATTAGGTTCGAAAAAGAACTTAATGTAAGGGGGATATTTTCAATATATGGCTTTGGAAATAGGCACAGTAGTTGAAGGTGAAGTTACAGGTATTACCAATTTTGGTGCATTTGTGCAATTACCTGAAGGAAAAGTGGGTCTTATACACATATCAGAAGTATCCAATGTGTATGTTAAGGATGTTCATGATTTTCTAAAAGACAAACAAAAGGTCACTGTTAAAGTGGTCAGTATTGATGAGCGCGGTAAAATAGGCTTGTCATTAAAAGCATTGATGCCAGCGCCTGAGCCGCCACCAAGAAGACCGATGGAAAGACGTTCAGTAACGTCTGCACCTAAGGTAGTTCCGGTTGCAACCTTTGAGGATAAGATGTCAAGATTTTTAAAAGATAGCGATGACAGATTATTAGATTTGAAGAGAAATACGGAATCTAAGCGTGGTGGTCGTGGTGCCCGTAGGGGAGATTAGATTAACTGATAAGAGGCGCTTCCAGTTGGAGTGCCTTTTTTATTTGAGGTGAAAACAACGTGAGTCCACTAATGGAAAAACTTCATAAAATGTTGAGAACGTGTACAGTGTTACGACATGGTGTAACAGTTGTAGCTGCTTGTTCAGGCGGAGCTGATTCTATGACATTGACGGACACTTTGGCGCAATTAAGCAGGGAAATGAAATTCAGCTTATGTGTTATGCATGTGCAACATCATTTGCGCGGACAAGAAGCCGAAAGGGATGCCCGTTTAGTAGCTGATTTTTGTGCTGAGCGCTGCCTAATTTATAGGCAGGCTGACATTGATGTACAAAAATTGGTGGCTGACATGGGTCTGTCTGTGGAAGAGGCGGCGCGTAAATTGCGTTATGCAGCCTTGGAAAGCTATAGACAAGAAATAGGTGCTAGAGCAATCTTTTTAGCACATCATAGGGATGATCAGGCAGAAACAGTATTGCTTAATTTATTGCGTGGAGCCGGTATTCGTGGACTTAGGGGCATGTTGCCCCAAAATGGATTTCTAGTGAGACCTTTTTTATCTGCTACCAGAGAAGATATGGAGAATTATTGCGCGGAAAAAAACATTGCTTTTTGTCATGATAGTACTAATGATGATGTTGAGTATAAAAGAAATTGGGTGCGCAAGACTCTAGTACCGTTATTAGAGCAGGTGAATCCAAAAATTAAAAAAAGTTTGGCACAAGTGGCTGTTCTTGCGGCTATGGATGAAGAATGTTTGGATGAGCAGGCACGAAATTATCTAACTAGTTATGGAAATGAACTAGGCAATACATATGAGGTAACAGTAGGTAAAGAATTTTTGCAGCTGCCAATTGCCATACAAACAAGAGTTGTACGCTTGATGATAGCCAATTTAAACGCTGGTGAATTTAACTATGAGCATATAAAAGCAGTGGTAGCACTTGTAGTTAAGCGTACAAGCGGTAAGAGCTTAGATTTGCCAGGAGTTAAGGCTTCCTATGCTAAAAACAAATTGCGGATAGATATTAATAATACTCCGCGTCAAAGTAAAAAATATAAAACCGCAAAAGGAGAAGTTTGAACATGAACAAGAACATTAGGGAAATCCTAATTGCTGAAGAACCACTAAAAAAACGTATTAGGGAAATGGGCGCAGAAATTACGAGAGATTATAACGGCAAAGAATTGCTTATTATAGGAATCTTAAAAGGTGCCGTTTATTTTATGACAGAACTTACTCAAGCAATTGATTTGCCTACGAAAATAGATTTCATAAGAGTGTCGTCATATGGTAGTGGGACAAATAGCAGTGGTGATGTGAAAATATCGTTTGATACTACAAAAAATATTAGTGGTAAAGATGTATTACTGCTTGATGATGTTGTTGATACAGGATTAACGCTCAATGCGGTTAAAGGACTTTTTGTTGAACGTAATGTCAATTCAATCAAGATTGCCACAATGCTAGATAAAAAAGAGCGACGTTTAGTAAAAATGCTTCCAGATTATAGTGGATTTATCATTCCGGATGAATTTGTAGTAGGTTTTGGCCTTGATTATGATGAACAGTATCGTACACTTCCTTATATTGGCATTTTAAAACCGGAAGTTTACGGCAAATAAAAAGCTTACTTGTACAATTTTATTCTTTGGTGTAATATTATAAGGTAGAAAAATGTAAAAAAAAGGAGTTATACAGTGAGCAAATTTTTTAGAAATGTTAGTTTTTATTTGCTGATAATTGTTGTTGCGATTTGGATTATTGATTATTATTCAGCAACTACGGTTCCCAAAACCGATATTACTTATACTAATTTTATGAAACAAGTGCAACAAGATGATGTAAAATCAGTTACTATTGTTGATAATGTTATAACAGGAAAATTAAAATCCGGAGCCGATTTTTCAACTATCACTCCTAACGATCCTAAACTTATTGATACTTTGCGTGCGCGCGATGTAGAAATTAGAGCGGAATTACCTCCACAACCACCATGGTGGACAACATTGCTTTCTTCTTTGTTGCCAATGTTGTTAATTGTGGGGCTATGGTTCTTGTTAATGAATCAAAGTCAAGGTGGAGGAAGCAGGGTTATGTCTTTTGGCAAAAGCCGTGCTAAAATGTATGGAGATGAGAAGGTTAAGATTTCGTTCAAGGATGTTGCGGGAGCTGATGAAGCTAAGCAAGAACTAGAAGAAGTCGTAGAATTTTTGAAATCACCTAAAAAGTTTAATGATCTTGGAGCCCGTATTCCTAAAGGTGTCTTGCTTTTTGGACCTCCGGGCACAGGCAAAACTTTGTTAGCCAAAGCTGTAGCTGGTGAAGCGGGAGTACCGTTTTTTAGCATCAGTGGTTCAGATTTCGTTGAGATGTTTGTTGGCGTAGGTGCTTCACGTGTGCGCGATTTATTTGAACAAGCGAAGAAAAATGCACCATGTATTGTATTCATAGATGAAATCGATGCAGTAGGACGCCAAAGAGGCGCAGGTCTTGGTGGTGGACATGATGAGCGTGAGCAAACTTTAAATCAATTGTTGGTGGAAATGGATGGATTTGGCGCCAATGAGGGCATTATTATGATAGCGGCCACTAACCGTCCGGATATTTTGGATCCGGCACTGTTACGCCCAGGTCGTTTTGATAGACAAATTGTGGTTGATCGTCCTGATATAAAAGGGCGGCAAGAAATATTAAAGGTGCACGTTAAAGGGAAACCCGTAGACAAGGATGTAGATTTGGGCGTTTTAGCTCGTCGTACACCTGGATTTACCGGTGCTGATTTGAGCAACTTAGTAAATGAAGGGGCTCTTCTCGCGGCTCGTCGTGATAAAAAGACAATTACTATGAATGAAATGGAAGAGGCTGCAGAGCGAGTTATGATGGGTCCTGAACGTAAGAGTAGAGTAATTAGTGATAACGAAAAGAAATTAACCGCTTATCACGAAGGAGGACATACTCTAGTTGGGATGCTATTAGATCATACTGATCCTGTGCATAAGGTAACTATTATTCCTCGTGGCAGAGCAGGTGGTTATACTCTGAGCTTGCCCAGGGAAGATCGCTATTATGCAACTAGGAGCGAATTGCTAGATGAGTTGAAGTTACTTCTGGGTGGACGTGTGGCTGAGTCGTTAGTGTTGCATGAGATTTCCAGTGGTGCCAGCAACGATTTGCAACGTGCTACAGAATTAGCACGTCAAATGATTTGTGAATATGGTATGAGTGAAACTTTGGGCGCAGTAACTTTTGGTCATAGACAAGAACAAGTTTTCTTGGGACGAGATATTGGCAAAGAAAATAATTATAGTGAAGAAGTTGCTGCTCAAATTGATAACGAAATTCGTAAGTTTATTGGTGAGGCTTATGACGGTACAGTTAAGCTGTTGACTGATAATCTAGATAAGTTACATTTGATTGCTGAAGCCTTGATTGAGAGGGAGACCTTGGAAGGTCACGAAGTTAAAGAATTAATGGAATACGGGAAGATATTACCGAAGGAAGAACATAAGCAAGATCCTCCTACTCCGCCGGATACACCGGCACCGATTGGTCCTGTTCCCGTAGAGGAACAAGCCAATAAAGATGTTTTGGAACCGGTGACGGAACCAGTGCCTACAGCACAATAAAAAAGTAAAGACCATACCTGTACAGGTATGGTCTTTTTCTATAATTTTGATTGACATTTGGTTAACCTGATTGTATACTTTGGATAACGTCAAAGGAGTTGTTAAAGTGCGTACAAAAATATTGAGTATCTTGCGAGAAAATGGTTCTGATCCTGTTTCTGGAGAGGAAATTGCAACGCGGTTAAAAATTTCTAGGACAGCGATTTGGAAACATATTCAAATTTTAAAAAAAGAGGGATATAGCATAGAGGCATTGCCTAAAAAAGGCTATGTGCTTACACATGTGCCAGATAAGATGCTACCGTCAGAAATTGAGTCTAAACTAAAGACAAAATGGTTGGGCAGACAGGTAAATTATGCCCAATCAGTTATATCAACGAATGAAATGGCTAAGGCTTTAGCTAATGCAGGCTGTGATAATGGTGTTGTTTGCGTTGCGGAAGAGCAATCAGGTGGGAAGGGAAGATTAGCCAGAGGTTGGTTTAGCCCTGCTGGGGATGGTTTGTGGTTCTCAGTTATTTTAAAACCACCATTTATGCCGGATGAGGCAGCTAAGTGCACATTATTGGCAGCAGTAGCTGTTGTTCGTACTGTTAATGAGTATAAAGGGATAAATGCAGTCATTAAATGGCCTAATGATATTTTGCTGGAGGGTAAAAAATTGGTTGGTATTCTTACGGAAATGAGTGCAGAATTTGGCCATATTAATTATATTGTTATTGGCATTGGGATTAATGTCTGTGTTCCTAAGTCAAAAGTACCGGAGGATTTACGTGTATCAGCTATTTCTATGGCGGATGTAAGTAAAGAGAAAATTAACCGGGTAGAATTGTTAGCATCGGTTTTGAAGAATCTAGAGGAACTCTATGAGATAGTATTATCTGATGGATTTGCGCCTATTCTTGCAATGTGGCGACAATATTCAGCAACTATTGGTAAAGAAGTCAGAGTTATTGCTCCTGATATGACTTATACGGGAAGAGCACTTGATATTGATGAAGATGGTTTGCTTTTGGTAGATAGAGGTAACGGAGTAATTGAAAAGGTTATAGCAGGCGATGTTTCTATTAGACCAGTGCAAGCCAAAAGGAGCAAATACGAGTGATGAAAACCAGAGAGATGCTATTGTCGGGATTATTTACGGCTTTAGTAATTATTAGTTCATATATAGTTATCCCTATAGGACCGGTACCACATACTTTGCAACCTTTGGTTGTTATTTTAAGTGGGTTTTTATTGGGACCTAAATGGGGTCCCATAAGTATTATTACTTGGATTATATTGGGATGTTTAGGTTTGCCGGTATTTAATCAGGGCCAAGCTGGTGCAGTTATGCTAGTGGGACCTACGGGTGGGTTTATTGTTGGTTTCGTTGTTTTGTCATGGCTTGTAGGCAAGTTTACAAGTAATGATTTACAGGCTGGCTTGCTTAAAAATTTTGCCTATTTAGCCTTTGCTATGCTAGTTTGCTATGTAATTGGACTCATTGGGTTTAAACTAAGTTTTACTTATTTTTTGCAAAAGCCTATGTCTTGGGAAAAATCTATGCTTTTAGCTATTGCACCTTTTCTACCTTTTGATATAATAAAGGCAGCAATTGCTGCATATGTTGGTGCCAAGGTGCGAAAAGCTCTAATGGCAGCAGGTTTATTTAAGGTAGCAAAGGGCTAATATAAACCACCCGTAGGGAGGAAATTAGATGTTATTAGTAATTGATGTAGGCAATACCAATGTAGTTGCTGGTGTCTATGCTGACGAGAAACTTTTAGTACATTGGCGTTTTGCTAGTGACCGTTCCAAGACGGCGGATGAATATGGTATTTTATTAAGTAGTATGTTTGCTTATACGCATGTGGATATGATGCAGGTGAATGCTATTATTATTTCCACAGTAGTACCACCGCTGTTAGTTCCCCTGTGCAATATGTGTAAGCGTTATTTTGATATAGAACCAATAGTTGTTGGTGTTGGTATCAAAACTGGATTGGTTTTGCGCTATGAAAATCCCCGAGAAATAGGTGCTGATCGTATTGTAAATGCCGTAGCTGCGCATACAAAATATAAAGACAAGGGTAATTTGATTATTATTGATTTTGGTACTGCTACCACTTTCTGTGCTTTACTTCCTGATGGTGAATATTTAGGTGGTGCTATTGCACCTGGCATTGGTATTTCTACTGAGGCTTTGTTCCAAAAGGCGGCGAAGCTGCCTAGAATTGAATTAAAAAAACCTAATAAGGTTATCTGCCGTAACACAGTAAAAGCAATGCAGTCCGGTGTCATTTTTGGTTTTGTTGGTCAGATGGATGGTATTGTTACGCGTATGAAAGAAGAACTTGGTGGGCAAGCTTTTGTAATTGCTACAGGCGGGTTCGCTAATACGATGGCAGCTGAGTCTGAACATGTTGATGTAGTAGAATCATTCTTGACTTTAGATGGGCTTAGAATATTGTACGAGCATAATAAAAAATAAAAAAAGGACTCGCCACGGCGGGTCCTTTTTTAGGAGAAGAATTGTATGCAAATAGGTAAACTTAAAATGGATACTCCTTTGGCCTTGGCGCCCATGGCAGGCGTTACTGATCTGCCGTATCGCGTTATTTGTCGCGAGCAAGGATGCGGGCTTACTGTCTCGGAAATGGTTAGTGCTAAAGGGTTATTGTATAAAAACGTTAAAACTTTTTCTATGTTACGCATAGCTGCTAGTGAACGACCAACAGCTATTCAACTTTTTGGAAGTTCTCCAGATGATCTGGCACGGGCGGCTAAGATTGTTGAAGAAACAGGTGCTGATATAGTTGATTTTAATATGGGCTGTCCTGTGCATAAAATAGTCTCTAATGGTGAAGGTTCTGCTCTTATGAAAACACCGCAGCTTGCATATGAAATATTGGCAGCTATGGTGGAAGCCGTGAATATTCCTGTAACAGCAAAATTTCGTGCAGGGTGGGATAGTGACCATCTAAATGCTCCTGAAATAGCAGTTTTGGCTGAGAAGGCGGGAGTAGCGGCAGTAGCAATACATGGACGGACAAGGGAACAATTCTATAGTGGAAATGCAGATTGGAATATTATAAAACAGGTGAAGCAAGCTGTAAAAATACCTGTATTTGGTAATGGCGATATCATGACCGTAAATGATGGGTTACGCATGTTACAAGAAACTGGTTGTGATGGTATCATGTTAGGTAGAGGTGCTGATTGTAATCCTTGGATTTTTGCGGGATTAAAGGCTGCCTTGCGTGGGGAAACATTGCCAGCTCCGGTGGAGATTATTACTCGTTTTGCTATGATTAAAAGACATCTACAAGAGCTAATAGTTTTTAAGGGTGAAGTAATAGCATTGAAGGAAATGCGCAGACATGTAAATATGTATATTAAAGG
>Ga0265294_10002837_pt1 | contig 22506 bp, 13 predicted proteins | sample MunlanPumphouse3_FD_192504 | JGI IMG/M metagenome (GOLD analysis project Ga0265294, IMG submission 192504) | Groundwater microbial communities from a municipal landfill in Southern Ontario, Canada - Pumphouse #3 | ecosystem: Environmental > Aquatic > Deep subsurface > Groundwater | place... | reverse complement strand
TCCGCCGCGGAGTTTGTTCGCATTATTTATGGATCAGATCATGGAGCCCTTGGTTTTAATTCTTATCATCGCGGCGATTATTTCGGGCATTTTGGGGGAAATGGGCGATACAATCCTCATTATGATTATTGTTGTTTTGAATGCTGTTTTAGGTGTTTTTCAAGAACATAAGGCCGAACAAGCCCTCAAGGCTTTAAAGGCGATGACGAAGGTTTATGTTAAAGTAATGCGGGAAGGCAAGGTAACCCAAGTAGCTGCAGAGAACCTGGTTCCCGGTGATGTGGTTTTACTGGAAGCAGGAGATTCGGTACCGGCCGATGCCCGATTGCTGGAATCCGCATCTTTAAGGGTAAACGAAGCGGCAATGACTGGTGAATCGGTACCTGTGGAAAAGCATCTCGAAGTTATTACCGCAGAGGATGTTCCGTTAGGGGATCGTAAAAACATGGTCTTTATGGGCACAGCAGTGACGGGTGGTCGAGCTAAAGCTGTGATTACGGCAACAGGGATGCAGACAGAATTGGGTAAAATCGCGCAAATGCTGCAGGAAGCCCCGCCGGAGCAAACGCCATTACAGCGCCAGTTGGCTAAATTAGGGAAAACATTAGGGCTGGGAGCCTTAGTAATTGTTGTTTTGGTTTTCTTAACAGGTCTGTGGCGGGGAGAAGAGCTTTTCGCCATGTTTATGACCGCTATTGCGTTAGCAGTAGCGGCAATCCCGGAAGGGCTACCTGCAGTCGTGACGATTGTTTTAGCTTTAGGTGTCACCCGAATGAGTCAGAGGCAGGCAGTGATTAGAAAACTTCCGGCCGTAGAAACTCTAGGTGTAGCTACTTATATTTGTTCCGATAAGACTGGCACTCTCACCAAAAATGAAATGACGGTAACTAGTCTTTACTTATATGATCGTCTATTTCAAGTTACTGGTAGTGGTTATCAGCCGGAAGGTGAGTTCTATACACAAGAAGGAAGTAAAATAGCTCCTTTAGAGGAAAAAAATTTACGCTTACTACTTTTAGGCGGGGTATTGAATAGTGATGCTTGTTTGGAACAAAATGATAGCGGTTATCGGATTATTGGTGATCCTACGGAAGGTGCTTTAGTCGTAGTAGCGGCTAAGGCTGGGTTGGAGAAGGACAAGCTGGAAAGAAAACATCTTCGTTTGCAGGAGATTCCTTTTGATTCGGGTAGGAAAATGATGACTACCTTTCAGCAAATTGAGGGCGAGCTTTATGCCTTGACCAAAGGTGCTCCGGATCTTTTGCTCGCTCGTTGTAAGGATTTGTTGACCTCGGGTGGAGTGGAAACGTTAGACCAAGAGGTGCGGGCGAGGCTTTTAGAGGTTAATAAAAAATTAGCCTTAAAAGGTCAGCGGGTCTTAGCTTTAGCCGTACGTAAATGGGCTGAGGTTCCGGGGGAATTAGAGCCGGAACGGGTAGAGACAGAATTAACTTTTGTGGGCTTTTTTGCTTTACAGGATCCGCCGCGGGAGGAGGCTAAAGAAGCAGTTGCTGTTAGCCGTCAGGCCGGGATCAGGACAGTAATGATTACCGGTGACCATCAGGATACGGCGGTAGCGATTGCCCAAAAGTTGGATATCTGGCGGCCGGGTGATGGTATTCTTACCGGCATGAAGCTGGAAAAAATGTCTCAGCAGGAATTGGAAGAACATGTTAAGAACACTACGGTATATGCACGCGTTTCACCGGAGCATAAATTACGGATTGTGGATGCTTTGAAGGCGAATCATCAGGTTGTAGCGATGACCGGTGATGGGGTTAATGATGCACCTGCTTTGAAAAGGGCAGATATCGGGGCGGCAATGGGCATAACCGGGACGGAAGTATCTAAAGAAGCTGCGGATATGGTTTTGCTTGATGATAATTTTGCCACCATTGTTAATGCGGTCAAGGAAGGCCGAACGATTTACGATAATATTCGTAAAGCCGTACAGTATTTGCTCTCTTGTAATCTGGGCGAGATTGTTGCTATTTTTACGGCGATTCTTTTGGGCATGGGCAGTCCCTTGCTCCCTGTGCAAATTTTATGGTTAAACTTAGTGACAGATGGCGCACCGGCTTTAGCTTTAGGTGTAGAACCTCCGGAAAAAGGTATTATGAGCAGACCGCCTCGTAACTCTCGCGCGGGAATTTTTGCCGACGGTGTAGGTCAAGAAATTCTCCTGCAGGGCTTAGTTATCGGGTTGATTTCCTTTGCCGCTTACTGGATGGCTCTGCAAGAAGGCAGACCTTTAGTTGAGGCACACACCATGGCTTTCCTAACGATGGCTTTCTCCCAGCTTGTTCACTCCTTTAATATGCGGAGCAGGGAAGAATCGGTTTTGGAAATGAGGAAAAATCCTAATCGCAAGTTGATTCTGGCCTTTATCGCTTGTGCATTTCTTCAATTAATCGTGATTTTTGTTCCGTTCTTAAGACAAGTCTTTAAAACGGCTTGGTTACAGCCACAGGATTGGTTAATTGTCTTGGCTTTAAGCTTATCACCATTAGTTATTGCCGAAATCAGGAAGTTTATTAAGCGGTATTATCTGTTTAAAAAACACTATGAAGCAAGAAATTAGTAAGGAAATAATAGTTTGCTAAGGGAGGTTTGTAGAAGAATGAAGGGTAGGGGCAAAGTGTTTTTTAGGCAGATGATTGCTTGGTGCACGGCACTGGCTCTAGTGCTATGGTAAAATAAAGGGATAGATAAAACTTCAAAAGACTTCTTATGGGAAAGGACTCCTTTACAGGGGTCTTTTTTCATGTAATTGGAGAGCAAAAATTATTTATATTATTTATAATATAAGATAAGCAATAAAGGAAAATTATGAGTTTTATTGAATTGTAAATTATGGTGGATGTGTTTAAACATAAAAGTTGTTTCAGGTATTATCTTTGTTAGATTGGGAGAAGTTGTTTATATTAGTTAATGTTCTAGGGAGAGGGTGTGGTCATGTGGAAAGGACAAGCTTTAAAATACAAGGAGTAACATCTTCAGCCAGTGCTTCCGAGGTTGAGCGTGAGCTTAAACAAATAGACGGAGTAAAATATGTTCTTGTTAATTTAGTTCTAGAAAGGTTAATTGTGGAATATGACCCTGCTGTTGTGAGCATGGAGCAGATTAATTTAAGAATCACCGATTTAGGGTATGCCTTAATAGAAGATAGAGTGAATTTAAAGGTTAGAGGTATGAAATGCGCTGCTTGTGGTACTAAAATTGAACAGGAATTAAAAAGGATGCCTGGTGTATGCAAAGTTTCAGTAAATTACGTTGCAGAAAAGGTCTTTCTTACTTATTATTCCTCACAGGTTAATGTCAAAGATTTTATCAATATTATTAAAAAACTGGGTTATGAAGTAGTTTTAATAAATGACCCCTTTCGTATAAGTAAAGATAAGAATGTTGGGGCGCAAGATGTCCAAAAGCAGAAAATGCTGTTCCTTTTTTCCGCCTTACTTTCGTTGCCGTTGCTTTTTTATATGCTAGCGGAAATGTTCCTCTGGGCTTGGGTGCCTAAGATTTTTTTTAATAAATATTTTCAGTTGGCTTTAGCTACTCCGATTCAATTTATAGCCGGAGCTCAGTTTTACAGGGAAGCATATTATGCTTTAAAGAATAGAAGTGCAAATATGTCGGTGCTGGTAGTTTTAGGAACATCAGCGGCTTATTTTTTTAGTTTGCTGGTTATTATTGGGGAAAGTCAAATCAAGTCTCAATATGTTTATTTTGAAACTTCGGCCTTAATTATTACTATTATTCTTTTAGGTAAATTATTGGAGTCTATGGCTAAGGGTAAAACCTCAGAATCTATTGAAAAGCTAATGGATTTACAGGCAAGAAGTGCACGGGTGATTCGTCAGGGGAAAGAACAAGAAATTTCTCTCGCTGAGATAGAGGTAGGCGATTTAATTGTAGTGCGTCCCGGAGAAAAGATTCCGGTTGATGGGGTGATTAAAGAAGGATATTCTTCTGTTGATGAGTCTACGTTTACCGGGGAAAGTATTCCGGTGGACAAAAAAGAAGGGGATAAGGTCATTGGGGCGACACTGAATAAATATGGGACATTTAAGTTTGAGGCTGCCAGAGTGGGAGGGGAAACCGCTTTAGCTCAAGTAATTAGGGCTGTAGAAGATGCGTTAAGTTCTAAAGCTCCGATACAACGGACAGCAGATCTTATCTCTGCTTATTTTGTTCCTATAGTGTTGGTAGCGGCATTGGTTGTTTTTGCGGCCTGGTTTGCTTTTCTGGATGTTGGTAACTTTAACCGGGCTTTAGTTAACTTTATTGCTGTTTTAGTGATTGCTTGTCCTTGTGCTTTAGGGTTGGCAACTCCTACTTCTATTGTCGCAGGTACAGGAAAAGGAGCTGAATTGGGTATCCTCATCAAAGGCGGAGAGCATTTGGAGAATGCTCATAAGGTAGATACTCTTGTTTTAGATAAAACCGGAACCATTACTAAAGGCAAACCCGAGGTTACAGATATAATTACTCTTTCTTCGTTTTCTACTGAAGAAATTCTGCGTATTGCCGCTATTGCCGAGAAAGCTTCCGAACATCCTTTAGGGCAAGCTGTTATGGAAAGGAGTAAACAGATTTGGTGGGAGTTGCAAGATGCTACACAGTTTATCGCTATGCCGGGATGGGGCGTGGGTGCTGTAGTTGAAGAACAAGAAGTGTTCGTCGGGACACGGAAATTACTGAAAGAGAAAAACGTTTCCATAGATGCTGCTGAAACGAAAATGCGCGAACTGGAGAGTCAGGGTAAAACAGTGATGCTTGTAGCTATTGGTCAGGAAGTCGCCGGAATAATTGCTGTGGCAGATACGGTGAAGGAATATGCGATGGAAGCTATTGCTGATTTACGGGCTCTGGGTATTGAGGTCATTATGATTACCGGTGATAATTGGCGTACAGCTCAGGCTATTGCTGAACAGGTTGGTATTCAACATGTTTTAGCTGAGGTTTTACCGGAAGATAAGGCCAAGGAGATAGAAAAACTAAAAGCGAAAGGGAAAATTATAGGAATGGTAGGTGATGGTATTAATGATGCTCCGGCTTTAGTTACAGCTGATGTAGGGTTGGCGATTGGGTCGGGGACAGATGTAGCTTTGGAGGCCGCAGATATTACCTTATTAAGGGATGACTTGCGGGGTGTTCCTGCTAGTATAAAATTGAGCAAGGCCACGATGAGAAATATTAAACAAAATCTTTTTTGGGCTTTAATTTATAATTCTTTGGGTATCTCTATTGCTGCAGCCGGTTTGTTAAATCCGGTTATTGCCGGGGGGGCAATGGCTTTTAGTTCAGTTTCCGTGATTCTTAATTCTTTGCGTCTCAAACGATGGTCATATGAGTCGGAATAAGAGAGAAAACTCAAGCGATTGTTAGTTTGACATCGCGTTCAGATTAGCATATAATTTTTTCAGGATAAATTTAAAATATGAACGAAGTGGAAGAGGATAACTTTTTACAAGGAATTGACCTAAAGAGAGGTGATATCGTGGCTGAGAGTATCACTAGGTAAAATTTGTAGAAAGACCACCTAGGAGCTTCTTTTCTGAACAAAGGGAGTAGGGAGAGACGTAATTCGGCGTTAACGAGCAAGTGAGGGGGAAGCTGTGATAGCTTTCAACTAGGGTGGAAGCGCGGGCTATTATTCCCGTCCCTTTGGGGGCGGGATTTTAATATGTTTATGTTTTAATTATGCATTGTGCATTGTGTATTATGAATTACTTTAACGGAGGGATGCAACATGGTAAACATTACTTTGAAAGATGGATCTGTAAAACAATATGAAGCAGGAATTACTGTTTTACAGATTGCGGAAGACCTCAGTAAAGGACTAGCTAGAAATGCTTTAGCGGCCAAGTTGAATGGGCGAGTAGTGGATCTGTCTTCTCAAGTTTATGAAGATGGTGCTTTGGAGGTTTTGACTTTTGCTTCTCCAGAAGGGCAAAATGTTTATCGTCATACTACTTCTCATGTTTTGGCTCAGGCAGTTTTGCGGCTTTTTCCCCAGACAAAACTGGCTATTGGTCCTGCTATTACCGATGGCTTTTATTATGATTTTGATACTGAACATACTTTTGCGCCTGATGATTTAGAGAAGATCGAAGCAGAAATGAAAAAAATTATTAAAGAAGATTTACCTTTGGTGAGGAAGGAATTAAGCAGGGAAGAAGCGATCCGGTTATTTAAGGAAAAAGACGAAAAATATAAGGTGGAGTTAATTGAGGATTTACCTGTAGATGCTCAAATTTCTCTTTATCAGCAGGGGGAGTTTGTTGATTTGTGTGCCGGACCCCATCTGCCCAGTACGGGAAAAATAAAGGCGGTTAAGTTGATGAGTCTTGCCGGTGCCTATTGGCGAGGCAGTGAGAAGAATAAAATGTTGCAGCGTATTTATGGAACCTCTTTTCCCCAAAAATCCGCTCTGGAAGAGTATTTGTTTCGTTTGGCCGAGGCGAAAAAGAGGGATCACAGGAAATTAGGGCAGGAATTAAAGCTCTTTACGGTAATGGATGAGGGACCAGGTTTTCCTTTTTTCTTTCCTAAAGGGATGGTTCTGAGAAATGAGCTGGAAAGTTATTGGCGAGAGGTTCATCGGGAATGGGGTTATCAGGAAATTAAGACTCCGATAATTTTAAATCGTCAACTTTGGGAACGCTCGGGGCATTGGTATCATTATCGCGAGAATATGTATACGACGGTTATTGATGAAGAGGATTATGCGATTAAGCCGATGAATTGTCCCGGATCTATGCTTGTTTATAATTCTGAAATGCATAGTTATCGCGATTTTCCCATCCGCATGGCGGAACTAGGGTTAGTACACAGACATGAATTATCAGGTGCTCTGCATGGCTTGATGCGGGTGCGCAGTTTTACTCAGGATGATGCCCACATTTTTATGCTGCCGGAGCAGATTACGGAAGAAATTAAAGGTGTGATTGATTTAGTTGATTCAGTTTATAAGTTATTCGGTTTTGCGTATCATGTGGAGCTTTCTACCAAGCCGGAAAAGGCGATGGGTTCTGATGAGGAGTGGGAGATGGCTACGACTGCTTTAGAAAAGGCACTTCAGGAAAGGGGCATGGATTATCAAATAAATCCCGGTGATGGGGCTTTTTATGGGCCGAAGATAGATTTTCATTTACGGGATTCTCTTGGTCGTACGTGGCAATGTGGGACAATCCAGTTGGATTTTCAGATGCCGGAAAAATTTGAACTCACGTATGTGGGGGAGGATGGACAGAAGCATCGTCCGGTAATGATTCATCGCGTTGCTTTTGGTAGTATGGAACGTTTTATCGGGATTTTGACAGAGCATTATGCCGGGGCATTTCCTACTTGGTTAGCGCCCGTTCAGGTTAAGATACTGCCGATTACGGAACGGCAGCTTGCTTATGCTCAGAAGTTAGCGGATGAGCTTTTTAAGGAAGGAATTAGAGTAGAGGTAGATAAGCGGAGCGAGAAAATTGGGTATAAAATAAGAGAAGCACAGTTGGAGAAGGTTCCTTATATGTTTGTAGTGGGAGATAAAGAGATGGCAGAGGGTACTGTTTCCCTGCGTGCCAGAAAAGAGGGTGATCAAGGCACGGTCGCTTTCGGCGAGTTTAAAAAGGCACTTCAGGCAGAAATAGAAAAAAAATTATAGTTTTTTCTCTTGTTAAAATTGACATTAGCGAAAATACTTGTTACAATAATAAGGTAAAAATATAAAGAAACAAGTAGAAGCCGTCCGCTTCTCACCTTACGACAAATTAGTTAGTAAGGTTATCGTAAAACATAGTAATTGTTTAAAGGCGGATGGTAAAATCCTGCCTTTTTTCTTTATGAGGCAAAAAATTTGGAGGTGTAAGGTTATAAGTAAAGAGTTACGGGTAAACGAGAGGATTCGGAGTAGAGAGGTTCGTTTGGTTAGTGAAACTGGTGAGCAATTAGGGATTATGTCGCCTAAAGAAGCTATGAAAATAGCTTTAAGTAAGGGGTTGGATTTAGTGGAAATTGCCCCTAATGCGAAACCTCCGGTATGTAAGATTATGGATATCGGGAGATTTAAATACGAACAAAGTAAAAGAGAAAAAGAGGCGCGCAAAAAACAGCGCGTGATTAATGTCAAAGAAGTAAAACTACGTCCAAACATAGAAACTCACGATTTTCAAGTAAAAACAAGGAATGCGATTCGCTTTCTTGAGGATGGAGATAAAGTTAAAGTAACGATTATGTTTAGAGGTCGGGAAGTATCTCATCCTGAATTAGGGCGGGAGCTTTTGGAAAAAGTTGTAGAGATGGTTAGTGATTATGCTGTAGTGGAAAAACATCCTAAATTAGAGGGCAAGAATATGACGATGTTTTTATCACCAAAACAGGGTTAAAGTTGAGAGGGGGATATATTCTTATGCCAAAAATGAAAACTCATCGTGGAGCAGCAAAGCGTTTTAAGGTTACGGCAACCGGTAAAATAAAAAGATTTCATGCTTTTAAAAGTCATATTTTAGCTAAAAAGACAACAAAGAGAAAACGTAATCTTAGAAAGGCAGCGATCATGAGTGCTCCAGATGCTCAACGTGTTAGTAAATTGATTCCTTATAAGTAAAAAAGCTTAGATATAGAAGGGGGTTTTTGTGATGTCAAGGGTAAAAGGTGGGTTTACCACTAGGCGTAGACATAAAAAGGTGCTTAAATTGGCTAAAGGTTATCGCGGGGCCAAGTCTAAACTGTATAGACCGGCTCATGAACAGGTAATGAAGTCTTTAACCTACGCCTATGCACATAGAAAAAAGCGTAAAGGGGATTTCCGTAAGTTATGGATTGCCAGAATAAATGCGGCTACGCGTCTTAATGGAATGTCTTATAGTCGGTTTATTTGTGGTTTGAAGAACGCCGGTGTGAAGGTTAATCGTAAAGTATTAGCTGATCTGGCTGTTAATGACCTTAATGCCTTTAATCAGTTGGTTGAAGTAGCTAAAGAAAATGCGTAGATTTTTATCATAAGAGAAAAGATGACTGGTTAGGGTCATCTTTCTTTGTATCTGTCTGGGCGGGATGTTTTTAAAACAGGTTGGGATAGGTTGGGTGAAAGATGTGGAGATAATCTCTTCGCGACAAAATTCTCTGCTTAAAGAAAGGTGTAAGCTGCACCAAAAAAAGTTCCGTGAAAAAACAGGACTTTTTTTGATTGAAGGAATAAGATTAGTTGAGGAGGCCGTGAGGGCCAGTTGCTTAGAAGAAGTTTTTGTGGAGGAAACTCTGTTTAGTTCAGAACGAGGTCAAGAATTATTTAGGCAAATAGAAAAAGGTTCTTTTCGTCATTTTCAGATCAAGAGAGAAATACTTAAAGCCTTGGCTGAAACAGAGTCGCCTCAGGGTATTGTGGGAGTTGCCCGGCAGGAAAAATTTTCTTTGACGGACCTCAAGATAAAAAAGGGGTTAATTTTGATTCTTGATGGTTTGCAGGATCCCGGAAACTTAGGAACAATTTGGCGTACAGCTTGGGCGGCTGGGGTTGATGCTCTTTTTTGTTTAGCGGGGACGGTGGAACCTTATAATAGCAAAACAATTCGGGCGACCATGGGAGGGGTATTTCATGTGCCGGTCGTTACCGGGGTAGATTGGCTTTCCCTGCGGCGGTGGTGTAAGCAAGAGCGGTTTCAGTTTGTGGCCGGTGATTTGCAGGCAGAGCAAAGTCATTTTGCGGTAAAATATCCGGAAAGAGTGGCCCTGCTTATCGGGAATGAAGCGCGAGGCTTTCTTACGATAAAACCGGAAGATGCTGAGGTCAGGGTGAAAATCCCTTTAAGGAATGAGGCCGAGTCGCTTAATGCGGCTGTTGCTTGTGGTATTCTTACTTATGAAATTATTAGACAAAGAACACTTTTTTCTTAGGCTTGTCACTGTGAGTAAAGTTATGATATAATTTTAAACAGAACATAGCCAGAAAGGGTGAAAAGCCTTGCAATCTGTAAGTGATCTTTTTTGGAATTTGTTTGTGGCTACGGGTTCGGTTATGTTTTATCTGTTATATAAGAGAATGTTGGTTCAATAACAATGAATGGGAGCCGGTAAGGTATCTTAGACAGGGAATGAGGTCGAGACTGAAAGCCTCATGGAGATGCTAAAGAGCGGTTTCACCCGGGAGTTGCCAGATTGAAGTTGAATAAGTAGATCTGGCCGGTAGCCACCGTTAAAAGGCTAGTAAGTGAATCTGGTCTTAGAGACGGAGCGGAGATTTTTTGGTTTCGCGGCCGTAGTCCTAAGAAGATGATTAAACTGGGTGGTACCGCGGAGGTTTAGCTTTCGTCCCTTAGAAGAGAGACGAAGGCTTTTTCTTTTGTTTAGGATTAATTGGTTTTTAAAATATCAATAGTTTATCAGGAGGTTGTGAGATGCGTGAACAATTACGCTTGTTAAAAGAAAAAGCAGAAAAAGAACTGTTGCAATGCAATATCCTAGATGATTTAAATGAGTTTAGGATTAAATATATGGGGAAAAAGGGGGAGCTTACTCAGATTCTGCGCGGTATGGGTAAACTGCCCGCGACGGAGCGCCCGCTGATGGGGCAGTTGGCTAATGAAATCAGGGACAATTTGGAAACAAGACTGGCTGCTCTTACGGAAAAGATGAAAAGAAAAGAAATAGAACGGTCTCTTTTTGCGGAAAGTATTGATGTCACTTTGCCAGGGATTCGTCCGGAACTGGGTAGACAGCATCCCTTGAGCTTAGTGATTGAGGAGATTGAGGAAATCTTTATGGGCATGGGGTTTACGATTGAGGAAGGACCGGAAATAGAGCTGGATTATTATAATTTTGAAGCTCTCAATATTCCTAAAGATCATCCGGCTAGGGAAATGCAAGATTCTTTTTATATTTCACCGGAAGTTCTTTTGCGCACACACACTTCTCCTGTTCAGGCCCGTACTATGGAAAAAATGAGACCTCACCTTCCTATAAAAATAATCGTTCCGGGCAAGGTTTACCGTCGAGATGATGATGCTACTCATTCGCCGATGTTTCATCAGGTCGAAGGATTGCTGATTGATCAAATTGTTCGTTTTAGTGATCTCAAAGGGGTTTTATTGAATTTTGCTCAACAAATGTTTGGGGCAGATCAAAAAATTCGCTTACGCCCTAGTTTTTTCCCTTTTACAGAACCGAGTGCCGAAGTAGATATTTCCTGTGTAATGTGCAAAGGGGCAGGATGTAGGACTTGTAGCCAGACGGGGTGGCTAGAGGTTCTGGGTGCCGGGATGGTTCATCCACGAGTTCTGGAAATGGGTGGCTATAATCCGGAAGAGGTAAGCGGTTTTGCTTTTGGGATGGGTGTAGAAAGGATTGCGATGCTTAAATATGGGATCGATGATTTGCGGTTGCTTTTTGAAAATGATGTGCGTTTTTTACGCCAGTTTTAGGAGGTTAAAAAGATGCTGGTCTCATGGAAATGGTTGAATGAATTAGTAGAAATAAAGAAGACACCTGAAGAGGTAGCCGATCTTCTAACGATGTCGGGGATCGAAGTAGAAGGAATTACATCTATGTCGCTAGACTCAAAAAATTTAAAAGTAGGGCTTCTGGAAGAAGTGAATAAACACCCTCAAGCCGATAAACTACTGATTTGTCGTGTAGATATAGGTGGTGGAGAAAAACGAACTATTATTACCGGTGCCGCTAATGTGGCGGTGGGTCAGAAGGTACCCGTAGCTTTACCCGGGGCTGTTTTGACAGGAGGTAAAAAAATTGAGCAGGCTATTTTAAGGGGAGTTGTGTCTGAAGGAATGCTTTGTTCCGCTGAGGAATTGGGTATAGATGTAGATAAAATACCTGTTGAGCAAAGAAAGGGAATTTATATTTTTCCTACTACGGTCTCTGCAGGGGATGATGTGGTTAAGGTCTTGAATTTGGACGATGTTGTTTTAGAATTAGAGCTTACACCTAATCGTGCTGATTGTTTAGGGATGTTGAATATAGCACGTGAAGTTGCCGCTCTTACCGGAGGTAATTTGCATTTACCGGTGGTAAAAGGTTCGCAAGAAGGTCAAGAATGTGCCCGGATGACCCGTGTAGACATTGAAGCAGCGGATTTATGCAAAAGATATGTGGCGAGGCTGATTAAGGATATTCAGATTGTCCCCTCACCTCTGTGGTTACAACAGAGGTTGATGGCTGTAGGAGTAAGACCGATTAACAATGTAGTTGATGTTACTAATTATGTCATGATGGAAACGGGACAGCCGTTACACGCCTTCGATTATGATCGTTTGCAAGGCAAGAGGATTGTAGTGCGAAAGGCTAGAGAAAATGAAGAACTTGTTTCTTTGGATGGGCAGTTGAGGAAACTAGTACCTGAAATGCTGGTGATTGCTGATGCGGAAAAACCGGTAGCCATAGCCGGTGTGATGGGTGGTTTAGAGACGGAAGTGACAACGGCAACGAAAATAATTTTACTGGAAGCTGCCTCTTTCCACGGAGCGAGTGTGCGTCGAACTTCTCGTGCTTTAGGTTTGCGTTCAGAGGCTTCTTTACGTTTTGAAAAAACGGTTGATATAGAACAGGTACGGTTGACCGCTGATCGTGTCGTACAACTTTTGGCTCAGATAGGAGCAGGTACTCCGGTAGAAGGGTGTGTGGATTGTTATCCTGTGCAGGAAGAAAAGCAACCGATCAAATTACGTGTGAAGAAGGTTAATCAAGTTTTAGGTACCGCTTTGCTTCCCGAAATAATGGAAGAAATACTAAAGGCTTTACAAATAAAGGTTGTCGAAAAGAATCAAGAAGGCTGGCTGCTTTTGCCGCCTTCATATCGCCGTGATTTAGAGTATGAAGTAGATTTGATAGAGGAAATTGCCCGCCTTTATGATTACGATAAAATTTCGACAACAATGCCTGAGGGTGTGACCTCTCAGGGGATGAGGACTGCGGAGCAAAAATTGCGTTATAAAATGAGGAAAACTATGGTTGCCCAAGGCTTGTTCGAGGTAATAAATTATAGTTTTATTAACCTTCAGCAGTTGGATTCTTTAGGTATCCCTAACGGAGACCCGTTACGGGAGACGATTACTATTCAAAACCCTCTTTCTGAAGAACAGGGAATGATGCGTACTACTTTGTTGCCTGGGCTTCTGGCTACAGTACAAAGGAATCTTAATAAACGCAATAAAAATCTGAAATTCTTTGAATTGGGTAAGGTTTATTTTGCTGATGGTTTTCCTGCTAAGAAAAAGCTGCCTACAGAAAAATGGATGTTAGCGGCTGTCTCTACCGGTGAAAAGGTCAAGTCTTGGGCTTATGAAGCAGAAAAATATGATTTTTATTATCTGAAGGGGGTCGTGGAAAACCTGCTGGAAGGATTAGGGTATACAGTTGATGAGCTGGTTTTTCAAGCTGTTGATGATTTGCCAGGACTTCATCCCGGCCGTACGGCGTTGATTAAGGTAAAAGGTAAGAAAATAGGGGTGTTGGGTGAGGTGCATCCCTTGGTCTTAGAAAAATATGAAATAGAACAAAAGCTTGCTATGTTTAATTTTGAAGTAGAGAGTTTATGGGCAGAGGAAGTTGTACAAAAAGCATTAGTTGTACCGATTACTAAATTTCCAGCAGTGACAAGGGATTTAGCCATTATTGTGTCGGAAGAAGTAGAGACGGGTGCTGTTGACGAATTAATTAGAAAGCAAGGTGGTGCTTGGTTACAAGAGGTAAGTCTGTTTGATTTGTATCGTGGTCAACAGATCCAAGAAGGGTACAAGAGTCTCGCTTTTTCTTTAACTTGGCAGGCTCCGGATAAAACCTTGACTGATGAAGAGGTGAATAGTTTGCACCAGAAGATAGAAGCTGCTTTGCAGCAGGAGTTTAGGGCTGATTTACGCCATTAAACAGAGGTTTAGTGAGGGGAAAAGTTATTTAGTAAAAATTAAGTCATCTTTTGCAGGAGTTTTTGTTTCATTCACGAAAGAAATATAAGATTCTACTTTTTTGCGGAGTCGGGGGGTTTCTGAAAATGAAACAAAAAGAAAAAATAAAACAAAACGAAAAAAAGAATAAGCTCAGTGTCGTCATCTTTGATGAAGAATATGTTATTAAAGGTGAGGCTGAACAAGAGTACATTGAAAAGGTTGCCTCTTTTGTTGATAAAAAGATGGAGCAGATTTCTCATGCCAATTCCTTGCTCTCTCCTAAACAGATTGCTGTTTTAGTGTCTTTAAATGTAACTGATGAGTTATTACGTTTACGTAAAGACTATGATGAGTTGATTAAAGTACTGAATGGTTTGCCTAAGGTTAAGAATTAAGAGGATAAAGATCGTTGATTTTACAAATGCTATGGATAAATTTAGAGGAGGTTCTTACGATTGCGTTTAATTGACATTTATCAGAAGTGTGTACATTTGGGGAAAGAATATGATCCGAGGTCTGTCGTTGAAGTTGAGAAAATTTTAACCCGTACTGTGCAGCAGTATGAAGAGTTAAAAGAGAAGGATAAGCAATATTTTGATGTGGAGAGATTGACGAATCCTTATGCGGACACGCGTATTTTAAATGGTGATCCTGAAGTTAAAGTGAGTAAGATTATGGTCGGTATTGATATGGAAGTTCCCGAGCTTTTATTAGCGGATCGTTTGCGTGAAAAGGGAGAAAAGATCGATTTGATTTTATCGCACCATCCGGAAGGGAAGGCTCTTGTAGCTTTACACAGGGTGATGTCTTTACAGGAAGATGTTTTGGCACAGTTAGGTGTACCCATCAATGTTGCCGAAGGAATTTTAGCTTCCCGGATTAGTGAAGTAGAGCGGGGTTTGATGCCGCTTAATCATAATCGTGCTGTAGATGCAGCTCGTTTATTGAATTTCCCGTTTATGTGTGTGCATACTCCTGCCGATAATATGGTCAATACTTATTTAGATAATCTTTTTCTAGAGAAAAAGCCGGAGACAGTAGAAGATGTGGTTAATCTGCTTTTAGAAATACCGGAATATCAGGAAGCGAAAAAGATTGGGGCCGGACCTAAAGTATTTTTAGGTCAAGAAAAGAACAGAGCCGGAAGAATTTTTGTAGATATGACCGGAGGTACCAGTGGTTCGGAAGATGCTTTCGCCAAGTTAGCTATTGCCGGGGTGGGAACGATAGTGGGAATGCATATGGGAGAAAAGCATCGTAAGGAAGCGGAAAAGAACCATATTAATGTGATTATTGCCGGTCATATGGCCAGTGATTCTTTGGGGGTGAATTTACTTCTGGATCAGATCGCCAAAGAAGGCATTGAGGTAATTCCTTGTTCAGGGTTAATTAGGGTGAAAAGAAACTAGATCAGGAGAAAATAAAAATAAAAAGTAGAATGATGAAGACGCGGGTAGCAACTCGCGTCTTTTGACTAAGAGTAAATTTAATACTAAAAAACAATTTATTAAAAATAAAGTTGAATTAATTGTCGTAGATTTTAAGGAACAGAGTGACAAGAAAAACGGAGGGAAGAAGATTGGAGGAAAAAGCACTTCAGAAGTTGGAATATGGGCAAATAATCGCCAGGCTAGTGGAGCGATGTTCTTCTCAGTTAGGGAAAGAATTAGCTAGTGTGCTTAAGCCCTCTTTGGATTTAGAAGAAATAAAAAGATGGCAGAGTGATACTACTCAGGCTAAGGAGGTTTTGCGCTTGTATCCCGACTTCTCTTTAGGCGGGGTGCGGGATATACGGCGCTGTTTAAGTAAAGCGAAAATAGGCGGGGTTCTTGACCCGGGAAATTTTTTATTAATTGCGGATACTCTGCTTGCACTTGGCAAAACAAAAGATTTTTTTCGCAGTGCTAATGGTCGGAAGTATGATCTTTTAGTAGAGTATGTTGATAATTTGCCGATTTTAACTCATTTGGAATGTGAGATTAAACAGAAGATTACAGAAGAAGGAGAAGTTAGCGATCAGGCTTCTGCAGAGTTGTCACGGTTAAGAAAGCAATTAAGAAATTTGCAGGGAAAAGCTCGTGGTAAATTGGAGAGTATGATCAGATCCACAGAGATGCAAAAATATTTACAGGAGCCGTTGATTACGATTCGTAATGAGCGTTATGTCATTCCGGTGAAGCAAGAATATCGCGGCGAGGTATCGGGACTTATTCATGACCAGTCCGCCAGTGGGGCAACATTATTTATTGAACCATTAGCTGTTGTCGAAATAAATAATGAGGCACGGCGGTATGAGGCGATGGAAAAAGCTGAGGTGTTGCGTATCCTCCGTGAGATGAGCCAATTAGTAGCAACACACGAACAGGAATTGCAAGATATTGTGCAAGCGTTGGCACAGTTGGATTTTATTTTGGCTAAGGGTAAATTGAGTCAGGATTTGGATTGTGGGGAGCCCGTGATGAATAAGCAGGGATATATAGAGATAATTCAGGGGCGGCATCCTTTAATTAAGGGTAAAGTTGTGCCGATTACAGTTCATTTAGGAAATACTTTTGATACTTTGATTATTACCGGACCTAATACAGGAGGTAAAACAGTTAGTTTAAAGACGGTAGGCTTATTTGTCTTGATGGCCCAGTCCGGATTGCATGTTCCGGCCCAGTCCGGAACAGAATTGTCTGTCTTCACAGGTGTTTATGCCGATATTGGTGATGAGCAAAGCATTGAGCAATCTTTAAGTACTTTTTCTTCTCATTTGACGAATATTATTGATATTTTACAAAAAGCGGATAACCGTAGTCTTGTTTTGTTGGATGAATTAGGCGCGGGAACAGACCCTGCCGAAGGGGCTGCTTTAGCGATGGCTATTTTAGAGCATTTTATTGCTATAGGTGCGAAGATCATGGCGACAACACATTATAGTGAATTAAAATCTTTTGCTTATAAACAGGAGCGGGTTGAAAATGCTAGTGTAGAGTTTGATGTGCAAACATTGCAGCCTGCTTATCGTTTATTAATTGGGGTGCCCGGCAGGAGTAATGCCTTTGAAATTTCTTTTAAGTTAGGTTTACAGAAAGGAATAGTGGAGCGGGCCCGGAGTTTTCTTTCTCGGGAAGAAGTGCGTACTGCGGATCTTATTGCTAATTTAGAAACAAATCAGTTGCTTGCGGAAAAAGAGAGAGAAGAGGCTCTGGAACTTAAAGTAACTGCACAGAAACAAGCAGAAGAGGTCAAGAAGAAAGAAAAAGAACTAAAGCACAAAGAGGAAACAATCATCCAAAAAGCTCAGCAGGAAGCCTTGGAAATTGTGTCAAAGGCTCGTCGGGAAAGTGAGAGTGTTTTAAAAGAGTTTAGAAAGGTGCAGAGGATGACGGGGTTAAAATCAGCCCAAAAAATGCAGGTTTTAAGAGATAATTTACGGGAAAAAGAAGCTTGTCTTTCCACCGAAGTTTATAAGCAGTTAGAAGGAGAAGTATTGAGTGCTAGTGAGGTAGAGCCGGGGATGATGGTTTCGATTAAGCGGTTAAATCAGAAAGCACAGATCTTGGAGAAACCTAATGATAACGGCGAGGTTTTGGTTCAAGCTGGGATGATCAGGGTTTTAGTTGATTTGCGGGAATTAGGAAAGATTGAAGAAGAAGCAATGGAGCAACAAAAGGAAAAAACAGGTATTGGTAAAATTGTGGCTGCAAAAGCCAAAGATATTAAAAACGAATTGCATATACGCGGGTTAACAGTGGATGAAGCACTTTTAGAGACGGAAAAATATTTGGATGATGCTTATTTGGCTGGTTTGCCGCAAGTTTATATTATTCATGGTAAAGGAACGGGGACTTTACGTAGTGTAATTACCGATTTGTTAAAAAAGCATAGTTTCGTTTCTTCTTTTAGACTTGGCGGTTATCATGAGGGAGGGCATGGGGTTACCGTAGTAGAATTTAAAAAATAGCGATGGACTAAAGATCATAGAATTAAAAAACACGTTGAGGTAGTATTAGTTAACCCAACGTGTTTTTTAATTCTGTTTATTGCTTAAAGTTTTACCTTTATTTGATTAGAAAGTGAACTGAATTCATTGGTCATCATATCAACACCACGTATTCGGTAATAATAGGTCTTATTTCTTTCTACTTCCGTATCTGTCCAATTAAGCTCGGTAATAGTTTCGTTTAAGGCGATTTGGTTAGTAAAGTTGGCTTTAAAATTCGAGATTTCTGAGCGGAAAAGATGATAAATGATGGGGCTGTTTTCTGAGGATTTGGTCCAGTTAAGTTTTATTTGGGTAGTATCTCCGCTAACATAAGCTTCACCAGTTAGATAGGGAGTTTTCAGTTGTGTATTTTGAGGAAGGTTGATGACAATTACGTTTGATGAAGTGCTTTCATTTTGGTTTGGATTAAAGGCAATAACTCGGTAATAGCATTTATTTGTAGCAAGTGGGTTGTGATCATACCAAGTGTTGCTTTTACTAATTTCTGCTAAACGGTTTTTGGCGGTGATTGGTACATTAGGTTCTGTAGAGCGGTAGATTTGATAATATGTTGAGGTGTTACTTTCCGAGTACTGCCAATTTAGGTAGACAGATTGAACTTTCCCTTTGTTGTTTATTTGAGGTTCTCCTTTTAGTTGAAAGGTGGTTTTAATTATGGGTGCCGGATTGCCGTTGTCATCTCCATTACTTATGGCACTTCCTCCGTGCAGAGTACAGTATTCTTTGGGCGGTTCCTCTATGGCATCTTCAGGGGCAATGCTGCCTGTCCAGGGGATAGGTCTTTTTAAGAATACGCCGGTAATAGAATTGGGACATTTGTTGGTTAAAAGCTGTCCCGTATCAGCACAAACAGGTATTTGCACCCAGACATTAGATATCTCGCTCGGAATATAAGCACTATTAAATTTTTCCCGGACAAGATATTTTTCCGGAGTAAGATTAGACGGTAAAAGTCCTGATTTATAATCAACATCTACTGCTGTAATTCCTTCCGGAAGAGGGAAAGTGCTAGGGGCAATGTTTTGATGAGCTACGGTCATAACTTTTTTCCAAATAGGCGCGCCATAATTACCCCCGAAAACACCGCTCATTTTTTCTTTTTTATCATAGCCTAGCCAGACGCTAGCTACTAGGTCGGGTGTATAGCCGACAAACCAGGCGTCTACGTTAAAGGAGGTTGTTCCTGTTTTACCGGCTACCGGCCGGTCGGGTAGTTTAGCCCTTTGCGCTGTCCCGCTTTGGACGACAGTTTGCAACATATCTGAGATTAAATAAGCTGTCTGGGAGCTCATTACATTAGATTTCATGATTTTATTTTCATAAATGGTATTACCGTTTTTGTCCTCTATTTTACGAATGGCATAAGGTTTTACATAAATCCCCCCATTGGCAAAACAGCCATAAGCAGCAGTAAGTTCCAGGGGGGAAACACCTTTGGTTAAACCTCCTAAGGCTAAAGAAAGTCCCATGTCGTTAGGTTCACCGTTTTCAACCAGTGAAGTTATACCAAGAGACTTGGCGAATTTCATTCCTTCACTAACACCTATTTTTTGGAGCATTTTTACGGCGACAGTATTGATCGAATGTTGTATGGCTGTACGCATACTGATTAGTCCGCGATAGCGACCATCATAGTTCACAAAGGTTTTAGCTCCTGCACCACCATCATATTGTTCGGGGTAGTCGTCAAGGACAGTGGCAGGTCCGTAACCTTTTTCCAGAGCCGGACCGTATACGGAAACAGGCTTCATTGCGGAGCCTGGTTGACGGGTGGCATCAACAGCCCTGTTGAACAGTCTTTCTCCTTGTTGATTTCTTCCTCCGATTAAAGTACGGATAGCCCCATTGTGGGGGTCAAAGACGACCATGGCTGATTGGACAATTTTATCTTTTTTCCCTGCTGGGAAATTATTGTTGTCAGCATAAACCTTTTCGGCAGCTTCTTGGGTTTTAGTATCCATGGTCGTATAAATACGATAACCTGCCGTGTAAAGTGAAGAAATATCTTCTCTCCCCAGTTTCATTTTTTCGGCAGCTTCTTCAATAACATAGTCGATAAAAGATTGCATTCTATAGCTATTAGGCTGTAAACCTGCTAAATTAAAAGGTTCTTCTTTGGCTTTTTCCGCTTCTGCTTTCGTAATATACTTCATGTCCACCATTTCCTTAAGGACGAGTGCCCGGCGTTGTTTAGCTTTTTCCGGGTTTTTATATGGTGAGTATCTGGTTGGCGCATTAATAACACCGGCCAGCATGGCGGCTTCGGCTAGATTCAACTCTTTGGCGTCTTTGCCAAAATAGATTTGGGAAGCTGTTTGTAAGCTCCAGGCACCCTCGCCATAATTGATATTATTTAAATAAAAAGCCAAAATTTGTTCTTTAGAATATCTGCTTTCTACCTGTAGAGCAATGTAAAGCTCTTGAATTTTACGGCTCAATTTCTTTTTAGGATTTTTTAAGATAGCTGTTTTTACTAGTTGTTGCGTAATGGTGCTTCCCCCTTGGGAACCATACCCCTTGGTGATATTCGCAACTACAGCACCACCTAAACGATATAAATCAACTCCGTGATGACTTTTAAAACGTTGGTCTTCAATAGCAATAATTGCTTTTTTCATAATTTCGGGGATTTCGTTTTGATTAAGTTCAACTCTGTTTTTCTGGGATTTTAAGGGAATAACCTCCCGGTCATCTTTATCAAAAAGAAGACTAGGGAGATCTCCGGTGATGCGGTTAAGGTCATAAGCAGGTAAAGTACCTAGTGCTCCAACAACTAAGCCTAGCCCCAGACCTACAAATATAAATGACGCTAAAAGCAAGATTAATAGTACTAAGCGGCTATATTTTATTTTTCTGCGGCGTTTACGACGGCTCATCAAAAGATACCTCCTTTTCTTGCTTGCACTATTATAGCACATTCGTCAAGGAATTTTAACTTTAAGTCTTCAGGGATTTATTGCACTTTTTGAAAATCGCTACATATACATTCTTAAGAGCAGAGTTTTAATTTTACAAGGGGATTTGTATAAGTTATCTGCTTGTTTGAAAAATAGGGAAGGGATAGTCAAGATTTATGAGGAAGATGGAGTGAAGAAAATGCCTCATTGGTATAAATCAAGAAGAGGATTAAAACGGGGAATGATTAAAATTCCTAGAATTTTAATCATTCTAATCATCTTAGGATTATGTGGTGTCTATCTTTTTCAGGTGATTGATCGAAATTTAAAACCAACAATAATTCAGATAGCTGAATCAAGGGCGCATATTCTGGCTACAGAAACGATGAATAACGCTTTATACGAAAAAATTCTTACTAATACCGAATACGAGGATTTGATGACGATTCATAAGGATTCACAACAGCGAGTTACCTTAATGCAAGCTAATACTCTTAAAATAAGCAGGATTCTTTCTGAAGCAAATTTAGCGATTAAAGAAGCTTTGAAAAATCTGCAAGAGGAGACGTTTAAAATACCTTTAGGGCAAGCCTTAAATAGTCCTTTGTTAGCACATTGTGGACCTAATATTAAGGTAAGGCTTATTCCCGTGGGAACAGTTAATGTAAGATTTGTTGATAGTTTTCAGGAGGCTGGAATAAATCAAACTAGACATATTTTATATTTAAATATTAATACGACTGTAAAAATAGTAGTGCCCTTAGTGACAGAAAATGTGGTGGTTAATAATCAGGTTCCCATAGCAGAAACGATAATTATTGGGGAGGTACCTAATGCTTATCTTGGTTTGGGTTCTTCTTTATCAATGAAAGATCTTGATATTGAAAAATTTAAAGAGGAGAAGTATTCTCCTGAAAAATAGGTTTGAATTTATTAAGAATACTAGAAAAATCCGGTTGACAATGTCTTTAAGAATATGATAATATAACCAATGCCGCATTAATTGCTGCATTGGTTTTGGCAAGAGCTTTCTTTTCGTAGTTAAAAAAGATGTCGAAAGGTAGGAAAATTTCGCAAAAAACCTCTTGACAGGAACGAGCGAAGTTGCTAAGATAGAGAATGTCGCGTTCGCGCGGCAAGGTCTTTGAAAACTGAACAGTTGAAAAGCCAAGCGTAAACAAAAGCTTAAAAAGCGGGTCATCGTAAAGATGATCGAAAAGAGTAAGTCAATTTTAAGAAATTACGAGCTAATCAAAGCTCTGTAAAATAACATTTTACGGAGAGTTTGATCCTGGCTCAGGACGAACGCTGGCGGCGTGCTTAACACATGCAAGTCGAACGGTCCGGCACTTAATCAACTAGCAGTTTACTGAAAAGTAATTAAGTGCTGGATAGTGGCGGATGGGTGAGTAACACGTGGATAATCTGCCTGTAACACCGGGATAACATTGTGAAAACGGTGCTAATACCGGATACCTTCTTTTTTACCCATGTAGAGAAGAAGAAAGCCTAAGCGGTTACAGATGAGTCCGCGGCTGATTAGCTAGTTGGTGAGGTAATAGCTCACCAAGGCGATGATCAGTAGCCGGCCTGAGAGGGTGAACGGCCACACTGGGACTGAGACACGGCCCAGACTCCTACGGGAGGCAGCAGTGGGGAATTTTCCGCAATGGGCGCAAGCCTGACGGAGCGACGCCGCGTGAGTGAAGAAGGCCTTCGGGTTGTA
>Ga0265294_10002835_pt1 | contig 22511 bp, 24 predicted proteins | sample MunlanPumphouse3_FD_192504 | JGI IMG/M metagenome (GOLD analysis project Ga0265294, IMG submission 192504) | Groundwater microbial communities from a municipal landfill in Southern Ontario, Canada - Pumphouse #3 | ecosystem: Environmental > Aquatic > Deep subsurface > Groundwater | place... | reverse complement strand
GTGGGATAGTATTTTAGGCGCGCAAAAATATGAACGTCAAAAACTGGCAACCTTGGTACAAAGGGAATTAGTGAAAAGCGGAGGCAGAAGAGATATTGGTGTCCGTGAAAAAAACTATGCTGTATTAAGGGAAACGAGAGTACCCTCTATCCTCGTAGAGACAGCTTTTCTTTCCGATAAAGAAGAAGAAATTTTACTGAATCAAGATTGGTATCGTCAGAAACTAGCTGAAGGGATTGCTAATGGCCTCAAGGCGTATTTTGATTAACTAAGAAGTGAAAGTACAAGACTCTCGCTATTAGGCGGGGTGTCATAGGGACAAAAAGTGAACCGAGTATAAATCCCTGTGATGGGGCGGACAGTTTAGGCTGTTCGCCTCTTTTTCTGTTTACGCGGCGGGGTCCGTACTGGCTGCTGTGGCGGCGCTGGTGGCTGTGAGGGTCTCGTCCGTCAAGATGTCCTCCCCCTCGCCCAACTCGGCCTCCAGCGCTTCCGGTTGCTCCACAGGCGTGTCCATCAGCCCGATGTCCCGATAGTAAATGCAAATCTCCTGTTCGGCGGTGCGGGAGTATTTCTTCGACTTCTCGCCTACTACAATCTTCTCGATGAACAGCCGCAGGATTTCCGGCGTGAGCTCGGTGATGCTGCTGTACCGTTTTGCCTTGTCGATAAACTGCGCCACGTTGGTCAGCGAGTTCCGAAGCTGTTCCAGCCGTTCCTCCAGCTTCGGGAGCTTGTTTCGTAGCTCTGCCTGCTCGGTGGTGTACTCTGCGGAAAGCAACCGGAAGTGCTCATTCGGGAGGCGCCCAAGAACGTTGTCCTCATAAAGTCGCTTGAACAGGGTGGTGAGCTCGCCGTCCCGCCGCTTGGCGGCGTCAATCTCTCGCTGGATGCGGGTAATCTCCTGCCGGGTTTCAGCGGAATTTTTGCGGGTAATGTGCTCGGCGAACAGCTTTTCTTTTTGCCGGGCGTAGTGGGTAACCCGCTTGAGATCATCCAGAATAATCGCCTTAAGCTGAGTTTCTCGGATGTAATGGGAACTGCATTCCTCTTTCCCGCGTTTCTTGTAGGTGGAGCACATGAAGTTGTTTTGCGTTTCCTTCATGGTGTGCGCCCGGTGGAGCACCAGCGTGCTGCCGCAGTCGGCGCAGAACACCATCCCAGAAAAAAGATTTGGCGTATCCATCTGCTTAGGCGGGCGTTTCTTGTGCTTGCGGATATCCTGCACAATGTCCCATAGCTCCTGTGAAATGAGCGGCTCATGGGTGTTCTCAAACCTCAGCCAATCGGATTCGGGGCGTTCAATTTGCTTTCTATTCTTGTAGGACACGGTGGTATGGCGCATATTGACGGTGTGTCCGAGGTAAGAAACATCACACAATATATTGGCAATACTCGTGTTACTCCAGTTGTATGGCCGTTCTGTATCCAGATTCAGCAACGCCACGCCGGTCTGCCGGTAGTAGTAATTGGTGGGCGTCAGCACCTGCTCCGCTTTCAGCTGCTTGGCAATCTGACTGGGGCCCCTGCCCTCGGCGCAAAGCCGGAAAATATGCCGTACAACCTCCGCACTTTGCTCATCGGGGACAATCTGTTTAGGGTTGTCCTCGCTCTTTTTGTAGCCGTAGGGCGGCCTTGTACCGATCCGCACCCCGTGTTCCGCCTGCGCCTTTTTGACCGCCCGGATTTTCCGGCTGGTATCCTTGGCGTAAAAGTCGTTGAACAGATTGACAAAAGGGGTAAAATCGTTGTCTCCATACAGGCTGTCCACGTTGTTGTTGACAGCGATGAAGCGGATGCCATAGCTGGGAAAAATCATTTCCGTATACTGCCCTACGAGCAGGTAATCCCTGCCGAGACGGCTCATGTCCTTGACAATCAGGGTTGCCACCTGATCGCTTTCCACCAGCGCCATCAACTCTTTCCACGCCGGTCGGTTGAAATTGGTGCCGGAATAACCGTCGTCATACAAAAACTTAGTATTGGAAAACCCGTTGTCCTCTGCGTACTTCTCCAGCATCAGCCGCTGATTCTGGATGCTATTGGATTCTCCCTCGCGCTCGTCCTCCTGGCTGAGCCTGCCATACAAAATTGTATATTTCTCTTGGTTTGCCATAATTAAAAATCCTCCTTTTCCTGCGGCAAACCGATACGGTACCATATAGCATACCGTATCGGTTGCCACAAGTCTATTGATTTCAGGCAGTCCGTGTATCCTTTTCAAGTTCCGTGTCGATGAGTGCCAGCAGTCTGTCCGTGGGAGTGGTTTCAGTATCTGCCGGGAACACCGAGCGGATGCGAAAGCGTCTGCCCTCGACATCCATTATGCGGTCTGTTCTGGTCTGCCCGGTATCGAACACCACCATCGCATCCTCAAAGCAGGGAGCGCATTTCCCATCCACTACTTCGTCCCATACCACCTCGGTGGTTTCGTAAGCGCCGAGAATGCCGGTATCCAGATAGTGCCGTGCAATCATTTTTTCTCTGTCCATAGGGTTCCTTTCTCCCCGTTGGGGTTACATCGTCAGATCCATTTCCTGTTCCTGCTCGCTCTGGAGCTTGTGCCCCTGGGCAAGCTTCTTACGGACTTCCCGCTGCTTCTGCTTGCTGTCTGTCCATGAGTGCGGCTTAAGCGGAGGCGGCACATCGCACACTCTCTCCAAGTTTTTGCCGAGTGAAATCAAATCTTGAGCAAAGTGTCCGGCCTGCTCCACTTGTCCCAGCCAGCCCTCAGGCGGCTCCGGGGTGAGCGGTACAAAGCCGGTCTGTTTGCGGTACTCGAACAGCTTCTCCAGATTTTCCTTGAGGTAGGTTTCGTCATGGAGCTTGTTGTCCCGGCATTTCATGCCATTGGGACAGGTGTAGGTGATATATTTCCGGCTGTCGCTCCACTGCACCTTGTAGCCTTCATACTCCATGTTCTGAATAAAGCTCTCCCGATCCGGACTGTACAGCAGGGCGTCCTCGATGGCTTTGATGAGAGTAAACTTCCAGCTCTCACCTCGTTCGGCGGCGCGGTATTCTCCCGCCAGCGCGCGCTTTTTCTTCTGCCCTTTGTAATAGCTCTCCAGCACCGGCTGGCCATGCGCCATGCAGATTTCGTCGTTGACCCTGCGGTGCCGCACCAGATCGTCGTGGTTCTGGTGCAGCTTTTTGCCTGTTTTGAAGCTGACCGAATTGACCAGAAGGTGGTTATGGAGGTTATCTGTGTCGCAGTGGGTGGCAATCAAAACCTCGTAGTCGGGAAACTGCCGGGCGGCAAACTCCAGGCCGATCTGATGAACCTCCCGTGGTGTCAGGTTAGCGTCCTCGGGGAAGGACTGGACGAATTGAAAGAATTGCTGCTTGTCCGTTTTCCGATACTGCTGCTTGGTGGTCATCATTTCGAGATAGGCGGTATAGGTGCTGCAGTTAAACCCGGATACCAGGCTCTGGCCCTCGTAGGTGGTTTTCCTTTTGTTGATGGCGTAGAGCATGGTTCCCAGCAGCGCTCCTTTGGTCTGCTTCTGATTTTTGATCGGGGTAAAGGTAGCCATCACAGCACCTCCGTCAGCTTGCGAAGCTCACTATGGATGTTTGCAAAGGTTTCTTCAAACTCATCCAGCTTAACAGCCTGTACCTTTCCCATATTGCAGAGAATCACCAGCTGATTGAGATTTCTGCCGAGGGCTTTCAGCTGACTGACCATTTCCGGCAGGCTGTCAATGACGATGATCTTCCGGTTTAGAGCCGTATCGATCATAAATTCTGAGGTTGTCCGTCCTGCCCGTTTTGCTCTGCCGATAACCGTTGCCTTTTCCTTGGGTGTCATACGCAGATTAAAGCGTTCACTTTTCATGTGCTTATTCGCTCCTTTCGTTCCACGGGGTGTGGGGCAGCGCCCCGCTTAAATGCGGTCGGCGTACAGCCAGACGCTATGCTTGCCCCTCCCAACGGGAGGGTTTTAACGCTGTGCATTTCACTCACCTCCTATGCGATAATGAATGATAAATTGAAATATTCAATTCACTGTGTTATCATTATCGTACAGACAGAATCCGGAGTACACAGGGAAGCGCAAATGACAGATTTTACAAAAGTTCGATTATTTGCAGAAAGGAGAAAAGCATGGCGCAGTATCCACATATTCGGGTCTTTTACGGCAGCGATGGGCTGGTCCATTTCATGCCCTTTACAGATGAAACCCATAATGGGCAGTATGCGAAAAAGCACATTGGCCAGGGATTGATTGACTTTAGCGAACTGGATTTGAGCGAGTATCGGCTGCTGCTGGACACGACAAAGGGTATTCCGCTTACGATGGAGCACTACCAAGAAATCAGGGATGCCGTTTATGACGTAGCGGAAACGCTCAAACAAAAACACAGCTATGCGTTCTTCTTCCTTGTGGGGCTGCTCAACAACATTTTGAAAACGCCCATCTACTACAAGGACGATATCGACGCCGAGCAATTGAAACAGCTTGCCATCTGTCTGGAGGAGTTGGAGCGTGTATTGGAGTTGCAGGAGGTTTTCCGGGAAGCGGTCGACATGTGCCTGGACAGAGAAAACCGCCCGGACAAAATCATGTCCGAGCGGCTGTGCGAGTTTATGGCGGGGCATCCCGAGTTCGGGGACGCCGCGGTGAAAATGCAATACGCCATTCTGCCGAAAAAGAAAGGCAAGGTGGATATCGATACGCTGCGGGATATCCATGACTGGAAGCTGACCGAGCGGGACGAGCTGCTGGAAATCATGCATCAGGATAGCGAGGGCGTGAGCCTGATGCCCTACTATCTGATTGAGTATCTGGACGAGATGTTATTCTTTGAGTTCACCGAAATGCTGAAAAACGGGCAATATGTAAAGAGGTGCAAGCTCTGCGGGCGGTATTTTGTGCTGACCGACAAACGTAAGCGAGATTTCTGCGACAGGCCCTACCATAATAAACGCACCTGCAAACAGGCGGGGGCCAAGCTGTTCTTTGAAAAAGGGATTGAGACCGATACCTTTTTGCAGCAATATCTTACCGAGTACAACAAGGTCTATTCTCGCAGGTATAGAGCTGCGGGGAAATATTCCGGGGAGCACAGCGGCAGGGATTTGACCGAGGAGCAGTTCAAGACTTGGGCTACCGCCGCCAGCCAGGCCCGACGGGATTATGTGGAGGGCAACATCTCCGGCGATGAGATGCTGGCGAAGGTGAGGATGGATTAAAACCAGAGAGAAAACAGGTGTGTAAGGATTTGTTGCCACATTTTTTAATGAAGCCTATTGACACGTGATTATAATTATGATATTTATAATATAATTAATATTCGTATTATAGAAACTGAGGTATGCATATGCAGATTTGTCCGTTTGAAATCCAGCGGGAAATTCATAACCGCTTCGCAAAAACCTATAAAGCCTTCGGCGAATTTGTGGACTCTGGCGAACTGTGGGATGCCTGCCTCGCCGTCGTGGGGGACACGACGCTGATGGGGCACATCATATTCTGCAACGATATCCACCAAATCCCGCCGGTACACACATTCCTACGGGCCAACCAAAAAATACGGCAGGATTTGTCGGAAACGGAAAAACGTTCGGTAGGGGCGTTCTGGGGATTTGTATTTAAGTTTGTGTTTGGCTACCGAAATCAAAAGAGCGTGACCGCACGGGTCAACACGGTCAGAACCGCGTCGTACTTTTTTGATGCCCCGGAGGACATCGAAATTATTGCCGACGAAGAAAGGAGCGCTGAAAAATGAAGCTTGCCGAAGCGTTGATCGAACGCGCCGATCTGCAAAGGAAAATTGCTCAGTTGGAAAACAGAATGCAGCAAAACGCCAGAGTGCAGGAAGGCGACGAGCCCGCCGAAGCGGTGGAAAAATTAATGCCCGAGTACGAGAGTCTTATGGATGAGCTGGAACGACTTATCGTCAGGATCAACAAAACAAATAGCGAAACGCCCTTCGAGGATGTAACGCTGGCAGAAGCCATCACAAAACGAGACTGCCAGAAAAGCAAAATACGCGCCTATCGCGAACTGCGGGAGGCAGCCACCATCGCGCAGGACAGGTACAGCAACAAGGAGATCAAATTCGTTCGTTGTGTGGATGTTGGCAGGCTACAAGAAAAAATTGACAGCCTGTCCAAAGCCTACCGTGAGCTGGATACAAAAATGCAGGGTCTGAACTGGACGGTAGAGCTTCTGGAGTAAATGAAATGGGTAGAAGGCGGAAAGGCGTGGCACAGCCCGATAAGGGGCCAATCTTATCAAAAAGATTTTCAGCTTTGGACGAGAGCTTTCATACAACTGATCGTCGAAACTGTAAAATCTGACAAGTTACTGCGTATTGTGAGCACCGGTGCCGATTTCAGCCTTTGAGGGCGGGTTTGGGGGATTCATTTATGGTTCGGATTATCATCCATCGCGGCGGGCATGAAATTGGAGGCAGTGCGGTCGAAATCCGCTCCACAGGGGGCCGGATCCTGCTTGATCTGGGCGCGCCGCTGGACTTTGACACCCGCGCTGCTGCGGATATTGACGCTTTGCGGCAGAGAGGCGTTCTACAGAGGATACAGGGCCTGTACGCCGACGATACGCCGTCTTTTGACGCGATTCTGCTTTCGCACGCGCATCTCGACCACTCGGGACTCCTGCCCTTTGCCCACCCGGACATTCCGCTGGCTTTGTCGAGCGGGAGCAGGGTGCTGATGGAGCTGGGTACGCGCTTTCTTAAGTATCCGGTCTTACCGAACAGGCAGGTCATCTTTGAGATGTACCGCACATTCTCCATTGCGGACATGGAAATCACGCCATACCTGATAGACCATTCCGCCTTTGACGCCGCTGCGTTTGAAATATTTACGGACGGACGACGCATTGTATACACGGGCGATTTCCGTCGCCACGGTCGAAAGGCCGCAAGCTTTGAGAGATTTATGAGACGCGTCACGCCCGCGCCGGACGTCCTTCTCTGTGAAGGCACGACACTCGGGCGCACAGACGCGCCGGCGCAAACAGAGACGGAATTGGAACAGGAAATCGCAGAGCGCCTGAAGCGTACGAATGGAATCGCATTATTTCAGTGTGCGTCACAGAACATTGACCGCCTTGTCACCTTCTGCCGGGCGGCGCAAAGAGCGGGTCGCATCATGGTCATAGACCGATATACGGCGGCAACGCTCGCAGAGTTGCACAAGCTTGGAAACAAGCTGCCTACGGCTGGGAGGCATCCGAATTTGAGTATTCGCCATCCGATGGATGCGCAAAAAACGCTCATGTTGGTGCGTCCGTCCATGCTGGCGGAACTTTCGGCGGATGATACAATACGAAGCGGCGTGTTTTTCTATTCCCTTTGGAACGGCTACCGCAGCCAGCCGGGGCAGATGGAACTGGAAAAGTTTCTGGTCGGGCGAGGCGTTGAACTCGTGGAAGCACACACCAGCGGGCATGCAGATACACATACGCTACGCTTATTGCTTGAAAGGCTAAAACCCAAACAGATTATTCCGATTCACACGCTTTCTCCGGAACACTTCCGGGAATTCTCGGACAGGGTACGGGTTGTGCAGGATGGGGAAATTGTTGAATGCTGAGCCTGATAAGAAAATGTTAAAATGAGGAGGAAATTTTTCATGGGAACGACTTATACCAAAGCTGAAATTCTGACCAAGGTTAATGAGTGGCTGACGCCCCAAAAGATCTTAATGCTGTATGCGCAGGATTTTGTAAATTACACAGGAATTACGGCTGACACGAAAGAAAAGTACACGGAGGTCATCGCAGAGCACCTGCTGGATAGGCTGTCAGCCTTTGAAAAAATCGAAAAGATCACACGGAGAAGCAGTTACAATACCGGTCATGAGCCAAAGGAAATCGACCCTTCCTCCCCGCGTACAGAAGAACAGATTGCACGCAGCATGCTGGGGCATACATGCGATTACATAGGCAAAATCATTGACTACCAAACGCCGCTTAAAAATGTGCAGAGTGATGATGCCGGAAAAATTGATCTGTTGTCCTGGAACGAGGCGGAAGAATGTGCTTATATCCTTGAATTTAAGGCGCAAGACAGCCTGGAAACCTTGTTGCGCTGCGTATTGGAGATCGATACATACAGCCGCATTGTGGACTCCGAAAAATTGTTGATCGACTTCAAGCTCCCCTCTGGAACAGTTGTGCGCAAGGCTGCACTTGTCTACCGGCACAGTCGCATCCGCACCCACTTTCATGGCATAAATGTGAAAAAGCTGATGAAGGCGCTGGGCGTGGATCTGTTTGTACTGAACGAAGACAATAAAATCGTGGAAGCACATTATTTTGAGGAGTTGGGGGGATAAGCATGGCGATCATTGCAACTTCAACGGTAAAAAAATGTGTCACCTGTGAGTATTGGGGCGGAACGAGAGCCGCGAGTCCGACAGGCCGGGAGGTCAAATACAAGATCAGGATCACCGATGGTGACGCTGGCGTCTGCGGCAACAGAAGCTCTGTGAAAAGAGGTAAGCCGGTCAGAGGCGGGGATACCGGATGCACCAGGTGGGTGAAATGGAACCAGTTGAAATAGTATTCATTACCCAATGGAATGCCGCCAGGAATAGGAGGCCAATATGCGGACATTGTTCCTCTGGGAAAACTGCCATATGTTCGATGGACAAAGAGCCTATTGGGTTGAAGTGCCGCTGGAGGTATTCCGCAGCGATATACAAGGTTCGGTTCCTGGAACGTGTACCTATAGGGACAACTTGGACGCGTATTTACAAAGGGGTGACAGAGCCGCCGAGGATTTCCCCGATTTGGTGAAGAATAACCATGTTTACCTCCTGGTGCGCGAAGACGGCCTGGCATATGAAATGCCCGAGCAAACGACGCCCTATTCTCCTATGTGGAATGCCTATTGCCCTTTCGTTGTGTTCCACAAAAAAATTGCCAGCCTGTCGAGCCTGTCACGAATAGATGCACGGGACATCGATGAGGCGTTAAAGAAAGGCAGGCCGATGGACGGGTGTGGCGTGTAGCGCGCAGTACACTATGCAAAAAGATCGGAAAACACGTTTGAGTACGTTGCACTGCCATAAAATCAATAAGATAGGCGGGATTCATGGGGAATCCCGCCTATCTTATTATGCCGTATTCGGTTTGCCCTATTGGGTGGGTTCACAACATGTCTTTGTGACTTCCCGCCTTTTAGCGGGGGTCTTTGTTTTTAAAGATTTATATCAAAGTTAATTGTGAATATGGTATACTTAAATTATTAATTTATGTGCCAGAGGATTTGAACATATTTAAGTAAGGATAGAAAATATAATCTTAAATATGGAGGGGAAAGAGGGGAAAAATGTTAGCTCTTATAGCCGGATATTTGTTTATTTTTTTAGCACGGGTTTGTGATGTATCTTTAGCGACGATACGTACCTTGATGGTAGTTAGAGGACAGAAGCTTTATGCCGCAAGTATTGGTTTTGTTGAAGTGATTATTTATATTTTAGCTTTAGGGAAGATTTTTTCGGATCTTAATAATCCTTTTAATTTGTTTTTTTATGCTTTAGGTTTTGCTACCGGTAATTATGTAGGGACTTATTTAGAAGAAAAATTAGCGGTAGGTACTTTTACAATTCAGGTGATTACGCTGAAAAGCCCTTTAGAATTAACGGAAAAATTACGGGAGAAGGGATATGGGGTCACGGTCATTGAAGGTGAGGGGCGTGAAGGTAAACGTTATATCTTACAGATTATTTTAAAAAGAAAAAGTTTTGGAGCTTTACGAAAGGAAATTGATGAATGGGATGAGCAGGCCTTTTGGACGATCTTTGATGCTAGATTGACTAGAGGAGGCGTGCTGGCTCGGAATCGTAAAGAAAAATAAAGAGAATTCACAATAATAAAGCGGGAGCGAAAAGCATGCTGGAAAAGAAAGAAGCCCCTTTGGGCGTTTTTGATTCAGGGGTAGGCGGGTTAACCGTTGTGCGCGAAATATTAAAGCAGATACCAAGTGAATCAATTTTATATTATGCTGATACTGCTCATGTCCCTTATGGTTCTCGAGATCCTCAAGAATTAAAAGGGTTTGCGAGAAAGATCACGAGTTATTTGGTTGACCAGGGCTGTAAAATGATTATCATTGCTTGTAATACCAGTACTTCCTTAGCTTATGAAGATTTGCAAGCTTTTTTCCCCCTTCCAATCATTGGTGTGATTGAACCGGGGGTTGAGAAAGCGTTAAAGGCTACGAAAAATTCAAGGATCGGTGTTATTGGGACCGTGGCGACGATTAATAGTGGGGTTTATCAACAGAAATTGCAGGCTAAAAATCCAGATGCTCAGGTATATGCGGCGGCTTGCCCGCCTTTTGTACCTTTAGTCGAAAATGGTCTAATTGCCGGAGCGGATACGGAAAATACTGTTGCCAATTGTCTGTCTCCTCTTTTAGAAAAAAACATTGATACACTTATCCTGGGGTGCACTCACTATCCTTTTCTGCAGCCGGTTATCACCAAGGTTATCGGGTCTGGGATTAAAGTAATTGATCCTGCTTGTGAAACAGTAAGGAAGGTCGGGGAGAAGTTGAAGGAATTAAAGCTTTTCGCTCAAGGGGCAAACCCGAGTTATCATTATGTCAGCAGCAAAAGCCCTCAAGACTTTAGAGCCAGAGGCAGTGTATTTCTAGGTGAAGATTTGGGTACGGTAAAAAAGGTCATTTTATAAGGAAGGTGAGAAAATTGCCGGAAAGAGAAGCAGGCAGAAAGCCTGATGAATTAAGGGAGATCAGAATAACACCTGATTACATAAAATATCCGGAAGGCTCAGCATTGGTGGAAATGGGAGAAACAAAGGTTATTTGTAATGCGACAATTGAAGAGAAAGTACCGCCTTTTTTAAAGGGGCAGAATAAAGGATGGATTACGGCGGAATATGCCATGCTTCCTCGGGCGACTCAGATTAGAAACCAACGGGAAGCCATTAGGGGTAAAATTAGTGGTCGGACTAATGAGATTCAGCGCCTGATTGGGCGGTCTCTGCGAGCTGTCGTGGATTTAGAAAAATTGGGCGAGAGAACCATAACTCTGGATTGTGATGTGCTGCAAGCCGATGGGGGGACAAGGACAGCTTCGATTACCGGCGCTTTTGTAGCCCTTGTTCTTGCTCTGGGCAAAATGGTGCAAGCAGGTGTTTTGCAGGAAATACCGCTGCGTGATTGGTTAGCGGCGGTAAGCGTAGGTAAAGTGGAAGATACTTTGTTATTGGATTTGGCTTATGCCGAGGATTCGCAAGCTGTTGTCGATATGAATGTGGTGATGACCGGGTCGGGCAATTTTGTGGAAATTCAGGGGACAGCCGAAGGATATCCTTTTACGCGGGAAGAATTAGATCGCTTTTTGGTTTTGGCTGCACAGGGTGTTCAGCAATTGATTGCTGTGCAGAAGAAGGTTTTGGGTGAGGGCTATGTTTTCTAAAATACTCATGGCTACCCACAACAGAGGTAAAGCAACAGAATTAAAAAATTTACTGGAAGAGCTGCCGATCCGGATTCTTACTTTAGAAGATTATCCGGACAAACCCATAGTTGAAGAAAAAGGAACAAGCTTTTTGGAAAATGCTTTGCAGAAAGCTAAAGAGGCCGTTGAGTTTTCCGGACTTATTTCTTTAGCTGATGATTCAGGTTTAGAGGTTGATGCTTTAGGAGGTCAGCCCGGCGTTTATTCGGCTCGTTTTGCGGGAGAGCCTTGTGATTATCAAAAAAACAATCTAAAATTACTCCGGTTTTTGCAAGGAATACCGTTACCACAGAGAACCGCTAGATTTGTTAGTGTGATCGCTTTGATTACACCGGAAGGACAGGTGTACACCGCAGAAGGACGGTGTGAGGGGGTAATCTTGGAGGAATTGCGGGGGACAGGTGGTTTCGGTTATGACCCTCTTTTTTATCTGCCTTCATGGGGCAAGACGATGGCCGAATTGACTTTAGAGGAAAAAAATATGGTCAGCCATAGATGTAAAGCCTTGAGAAAAATTGCTCCTCTCTTGCAAAGAATAGGGAAGCGCAGGGACGGTTCTTCTGCCGGGAGATTGTGAAACAGGTGGGGTAATGATGAAGATAGGTATTGTGGGGGATACGCATGGCTCTAAAGAAGCTATGGCTATAATCTGTAGAGTTTTTCATGATGTGCAGTTGTTTTTTCATACCGGTGACCATTGGCAGGACGGATTATCTTTGGAAGAAGAGACAGGGATTCCTGTCTTCACGGTTAAAGGAAATTGTGATCATGGCACCATGTCTAGTGAGCTTTTGTTGACGATAGAAAACAAAAAGTTTTTTTTAACACATGGTCATTTATATGGCGTAAAATATGGTTTGGATACTTTATTAGCAAGGGGCAGGGAGGAAAATGCCGATTATTGTCTCTTCGGTCATACCCATAGCCCTATGCTTACTGAGTACAAGGGGATTTGGTTTTTAAATCCGGGAAGTTTGGTTTGGCCAAGGGGTAAAGATACTTATGCCGGAATAATTTTAGAACAGCGTGAGAATACTTTTATTTCTTGCTTTATGAGCATTGACAGGTAATAAATTTTTTGTTAAGATAACATTTGCTGCGATATTTTTGTCTAGAATGTGCCCATAGCTCAGTTGGATAGAGCAACGGCCTTCTAAGCCGTGCGTCCGGGGTTCGAATCCCTGTGGGCACGCCATTTTTCAATGTTTAATTAATGGTGGTTGTGGCGAAGCGGTTAACGCACCGGATTGTGGCTCCGGCACTCGTGGGTTCAAGTCCCATCAGCCACCCCAAAAGATTCCATTTATTGCTGGGGCGTCGCCAAGCGGTAAGGCAACGGACTCTGACTCCGTCATGCGTAGGTTCGAATCCTACCGCCCTAGCCAATTTTATTAGAGCCATTAGCTCAGTCGGCAGAGCACCTGACTTTTAATCAGGGTGTCCCGCGTTCGAGTCGCGGATGGCTCACCATTTGATAATTAGATAATTACTTTTATTATAATTAAATTTGGGCCATTAGCTCAGCTGGCAGAGCACCTGACTCTTAATCAGGGTGTCCAGGGTTCGAATCCCTGATGGCCCACCATTTTTGCTATGACCATTAATGCGGGAGTGGCGGAATTGGCAGACGCGCTGGATTTAGGTTCCAGTGGGTAACCGTGGGGGTTCAAATCCCTTCTCCCGCACCAAAAATTCTATTTTATTGATAAGCGGAAGTGGCTCAGTGGTAGAGCATCGCCTTGCCAAGGCGAGGGTCGCGAGTTCGAATCTCGTCTTCCGCTCCAGCTTAAAACAGGAGCAAAAGAAGGCTCCTTTTTTAGAAGGTAGCTCTGGATATTTTCTGAAAAATATTGTAAGATGATATTTATGGTTATAATGTTATAATATAGAGAAGTGGGCGAAGTGAGATTAACCTTTTTCGAGATGTTTAATATGGTATAGGAGGAGAATTTTCATGAAGGTTACCGCAAAAGAATTAAACAAAAACAAGGTTGAGTTAACGATTGAAGTTCCGGAAGAAAAATTTGAGGAATCTTTAGAAAGGGCTTATAAAATTGTTGTTAAAAAGATTAATATTCCTGGTTTTAGAAAAGGTAAAGCCTCGCGTTTTATTCTCGAAAAGATGTATGGACGGGAAATTCTCATGGAAGAGGCTCTGCAGGATGCAGTTCCCCAAGCTTATCAACAGGCTTTAGAAGAAGTGAAAGATCAATATACCGCGGTAAGTGATCCTGAATATGAGATGGTACAGATGGATAAAGGGGAGCCTTTTATTTTTAAAGCTTCTTTTGAGATTAAGCCGGAAGTAAAGTTAGGCCAGTATAAAGAATTGGCAGTGGAAAAATTGTCTGCGGAGGTTAAAGAAGAAGAGCTTGATGCTGAAATTGAGAAAATGAGACAAAGACATGCCAAGCTTATTGTGGTAGAGGATGAGGCTGCCGGCGAGGGCGATCTCCTCACGATAGATTTTGTGGGGAAAGTAGCGGGAGAGCCTTTTGAAGGGGGTACCGGAGAAAATTATCCTTTGGAATTAGGGTCACATACTTTTATCGCCGGTTTTGAAGAACAGTTAATCGGCGTCAAAACTGGTGAAACAAAGGATGTCGTGGTTACTTTCCCTGCCGAATATCAGACAGAAAGTTTGGCAGGTCAAGAGGCAGTGTTTACGGTGACGGTTAAGGAAATCAAACGTAAAGAACTGGTGCCTTTGGATGATGAATTTGCGAAAGATGTTTCGGAATTCGCGACATTGCAGGAATTGAGGCAAGATACGGCGAATAAATTAAAAGAGAAAGCCGCAAAGAAAGCAGAGTATGAGTTAAGAACAACTGTTGTTAAAAAAGTAGCCGAAAATGCTGAGGTGGAAATTCCCGAATCAATGATTGAAAATCGTAGTAATCAGATGATTAATGATTTTGCTTTTCGCTTAAGTCAGCAGGGAATCCCTTTTGAAAAATATTTAGATGTAACGAAGAATAATCTTGAGGAGCTTAAGAAGACATATCGTCCTGAAGCGGAAGCTTTGGTAAAGGCTGATCTTGTCTTGGAGAAAATTGCCAAAGAGGAAAACATTCAGGCTACTGCGCAAGAAATTGAACAAGAAATCAAGAAGGCTGCGGAAGTATATCAGCAAGAACCTGAGAAAGTACGTGAAGTTTTGGAAAAAGAGGGACGGATTCCCTCAATTGAATTTGGTATAATGTTAGACAAAACTGTAGATTTTATTATTGAGCAGGCCAAGGTAAAATAAAATTTGGTTCTACTTAATAGGAGGTAAATGGTTTATGGAGATGAGTACACTTATTCCGATGGTGGTTGAGCAAACTACCCGCGGCGAAAGAGCTTATGATATCTATTCTCGGTTATTAAAGGATCGGATCATTTTTTTAGGCACGGCCATCGATGACTATGTCGCCAACCTAGTTATTGCGCAAATGCTCTTTTTATATGCGGAAGATCCGGATAAAGATATTTCTTTATATATTAACAGTCCCGGTGGCTCCATTACTGCCGGCATGGCGATTTATGATACGATGCAGTATATTAGAGCCGATGTTTCTACAATTTGTGTAGGGTTGGCCGCATCAATGGGCGCTTTTCTTTTAGCCGCCGGTACTAAAGGTAAACGTTTTGCTCTTCCTAATGCCGAAATTATGATTCACCAGCCTTCGGGCGGGGCAACAGGGCAGGCTACAGATATTGAAATTCATGCCAAAAGAATTATACACATTAAGGAGAAATTGAATAAAATATTAGCAGCGAATACTGGTCAGCCCCTAGCACGAATTAAGGAAGATACAGAACGGGATCGGTTTATGGATGCTGAAGATGCTAAGGCTTATGGACTTATTGATGACCTTCTTTTAAGGATACCTCAGAATCCTAAAACTAAGTAGGTAAGAGGTGAAATTATGTATAAATTTGGGGACGAAAAAGGACAAATTAAATGCTCTTTTTGTGGTAAAGTACAGGACCAGGTTAAAAAACTGGTAGCAGGTCCGGGTGTTTATATTTGCGATGAATGTATTGAATTATGCAATGAAATAATCGAAGAAGAACTTTCTGAGGAAACAGAGTTAGACTTGGGGGAACTTCCCAAACCGAAGGAGATCAAGGCTTTTCTTGATCAGTATGTTGTTGGTCAGGAAAATGCTAAGAAAACTTTAGCTGTTGCCGTTTATAATCATTATAAACGTGTTAATTTGGGTTCGAAGATTGATGAGGTTGAACTGCAGAAAAGTAATATTGTGATGCTAGGTCCTACGGGAAGTGGAAAAACTCTTTTAGCGCAAACCTTAGCCCGTATCCTTAATGTTCCTTTTGCCATTGCTGATGCTACTTCTTTGACGGAAGCCGGTTATGTAGGCGAAGATGTGGAAAACATTCTACTTAAGCTTATTCAGGCTGCCGATTATGATGTGGAGAAAGCAGAAAAAGGAATTATTTATATCGACGAAATTGATAAGATTGCTCGGAAATCCGATAATCCTTCGATTACACGGGATGTTTCAGGCGAAGGCGTTCAGCAAGCCTTATTAAAGATTTTGGAAGGAACGACGGCTAGTGTCCCTCCACAAGGAGGGAGAAAGCATCCACATCAGGAATTTATTCAGTTAGATACCTCAAACATTTTGTTTATTTGTGGCGGCGCCTTTCAAGGTATTGAAAAAATTATTCAAAATCGTATCGGGAAAAAAATAATGGGTTTTGGTGCTGATATTGTCAAGAAAGATGATCTGCGCGTAGGCGAATATCTGGAACAAATCATGCCTGGTGATTTGCTTAAATATGGTTTGATTCCGGAATTTGTAGGGCGTTTGCCGGTAATTGTTACTTTAGACGCATTAGATGAAAAGGCCCTGATGACTATTCTTACTGCACCTAAGAATGCGTTAGTTAAACAATATCAGAAATTCCTAGAGTTGGATAATGTCACCTTAGAGTTTAAACCCGATGCTCTTGAGGCTATTGCGGAAGAGGCTATTAAGAGAGATACGGGGGCGCGTGGTTTAAGAGCTATCGTTGAAGATTTAATGAAAAATGTCATGTATGAAATACCTTCACAACCTGAAATTCATAAATGTATTGTTACGAAAGAGGCTGTGAAAAATAAAGAAGAGTTGCTTTTAGTTACGGCTACCGAACACAAAAAGAAGAAAGAAGAAAGCGCGTAAAAGGCAATTCATAATTCATAATGCACAATGCATAATGAAAAGATGAAAACATAAAATACGGGAAAATAACTCTCGAAAAGCACGTAGGGAACGACGCCCTCGTCGTTCCGGCTCCATGAATTGTAGACTGATTTTTCAGCATTGTATATGGTAGACTGCTCAAAAACCTGAAGTTCAAGGTGTGCAGTCTACAGTCTATACAAATAGCCAGGCAGATAATCTGCCTGGCTATTGAGCTTCTTAACCTTGAGGGAGTCCCGTGTTCGCGGCAACGCTTCTTTCGGCAATTTCAATCGCTTTTCTGACCATGGAACCACAGTGGCGGGAGGAAACGTTACCGAAGTCGCCATCTCTTTGGATTTGGTCAAAAAAGCCTAGTTCTTTGGCACATTCCATCTTTAAAGCATCAGACATGATCCTACGCCGTTTCGCCATGTTGTCATCCCCCTCTGTTGATTTTTGGCTCATTATATTTTGTCCTTAAAAGATAACTTTAATGTTGCCTCTATTTTCAAAAATAGTAATTTCTCAACAAGGATAAAAATAATCTTAACGGGTCATGATACTATTAACAGTAAGAGTGGGGATGGTGAAGGCAAAGAATGGAATCCTGGGGTATGGGTAATCTTTTGAGTTTCATTCAAATCTTTTTTATTATTGTGGTAGGGTTTTATTTTTTAAATTTACTTAAAGGACAACAAGGTACTAAAGTAGCAGTAGGACGTGAATCTCGTAAGGAAATTGAAAAACTAGAAAAGATGCGCCAAATAAAGCTTAGTGAACCTCTTTCCGAACGGACAAGACCACAAAATTTCCAAGAAATTGTGGGACAAGAAGAAGGGATTAAGGCTCTTCGTGCTGCACTTTGTGGACCAAACCCCCAGCACATTATTATTTATGGGCCTCCCGGTGTAGGCAAAACGGCGGCAGCGCGCTTGGTTTTGGAGGAGGCCAAAAGAAACCCGCTCTCCCCTTTTAAAAATGAGGCCAAATTTACGGAGGTAGATGGAGCTACTTCACGTTTCGATGAAAGGGGGATTGCGGATCCTTTAATTGGTTCTGTCCATGACCCTATTTATCAGGGAGCCGGAGCGATGGGGGTGGCCGGTATTCCTCAACCTAAACCCGGAGCTGTCACTAAAGCTCATGGGGGCATCTTGTTTATCGATGAAATTGGGGAACTTCATTCTATGCAAATTAATAAATTATTAAAAGTTCTGGAAGACCGTAAGGTGATGCTGGAGAGTGTTTATTATTCTCCCGAGGATGCTAATATTCCCAGTTATATTCATGATATTTTTCAAAACGGTTTACCGGCCGATTTCCGTTTAATCGGAGCTACTACCCGTCTGCCTCAGGAGATTCCTGCGGCGATTCGTTCTCGTTGTGTCGAGATCTATTTCCGTAGTTTGACTCCTAGTGAAATAAAGAGTATTGGCAAAAATGCTGCGCGTAGATTAGGCATTCCTGTAAGGGAACAAGCCTTAGAAATTTTACAAAAATATGCTACTAATGGGCGTGAAGCTGTCAATATTATGCAAATTGCTGCAGGCATAGCTTTAAATAATAATAGTTTAGGGATCATGCCTGCGGATATTGAATGGGTTGTGCAAAGCGGACATTATACCCCGCGTCCTGAAAAAAAGATTCCGTCTGAGGCTCAGATAGGCTTAGTTAATGGTTTAGCCGTATATGGTGTGAATATGGGCATGTTACTAGAGATAGAGGTTTCCGTTTTACCTGCAGGAAAGGGCGAAGGTCGCCTTATTATTACCGGGATTGTCGAAGAAGAAGAAATGCATGGTTTGGGCGGACAGACGATGAGACGCAAGAGTATGGCGAAAGGGTCAGTAGAAAATGTCTTAACGGTATTAAGGCAGAAGCAAAATTTAGAGTGTCTTAATTTTGATATTCATGTCAATTTCCCGGGCGGTATTCCCACTGATGGACCTTCAGCGGGTGTAGCGATTGCTACGGCTATTTATTCGGCAATCGAGAAGATCCCGATAGATAATCAGGTCGCTATGACCGGTGAATTATCCGTAAGGGGTTATGTTAAACCGGTAGGCGGTATTGTAGCCAAAATAAATGCGGCTCGTCAAGCCGGAGCAGCACGAGTCTTGATTCCTAAAGAGAATTGGCAGTCTATTTTTGCGGAAATTCGTGATATCGAGATTATCCCTGTAGGGAAACTGGAGGAGGTTTTGGAAAAAGCCTTGCTTTATCCATCCACTACCTATCTAAAGACATCTGCTGCTTCGCAGACATTAGGACAGGAGACACTTACCCTTTCTTCGTTTTTATGATAAACTTACATTTAGCTTGCCTTTTTTTTAGTAGTTTTTAATGGTAAATGTCGGAAAATTATTTTCATGTTAGCGGGGAGGAGTATGAAGCTGATGGAAGAAAGAATAGAAAAAGTGGAGAAAAAAATAGTTCAAAAAAATAGACGTACTTTACCGCTTTTACCCTTACGGGGTATTTTGGTTTTCCCATATATGGTTGTTCATTTAGATGTGGGCAGAGAAAAATCGATTAAAGCACTAGAAGAGGCGATGCTTCAGGAAAGGGAGATTTTTCTAGCCACCCAGATGGATGTGCAAGCCGATGACCCTGAGCAAAAGGAAATTTATCGGGTAGGCTGTGTTGCCGAGGTTAAACAGTTATTGAAGCTTCCCGGCGGAACTATTCGTGTTTTAGTGGAAGGGTTGCGTCGGGCGGAAATTGTTGAGTATCTGGAGGAGGACTCTTTTTATCGTGTTATCATTAAAGAGTATGAGGAAAAGGCTGAAAAGACTTTAGAAATAGAAGCACTTATCCGTACTTTGATTAATCAGTTTGAGGAATATATCAAGTTTAGTAAAAAGATTGCTCCGGAAACAGCGTTAGCGATAGTGACAATAGATGAGCCTCATCGTCTGGCTGATTTGATTGCGGCACATCTTTCTTTAAAAACAGCGGAAAAACAGGTTCTTTTAGAAGCTCTGGATCTGCAAGAGCGTTTAGAAAAGTTAAACGGGATTATTGCTAGTGAAATAGAAATACTGGAGCTGGAACATAAGATTAATCTCAGAGTTCGCAAGCAGATGGAAAAGACACAGAAGGAATTTTACCTAAGGGAGCAAATGAAAGCGATCCAGAAGGAACTCGGGGAACGGGACGAACTTGGTACAGAAGGGGAAGAATATCGCCAAAAAATTAAAGAAGCTCAACTTCCCTCTGAGGCTGAAAGAAAAGCCCTTAAAGAGGTGGAACGTTTAGAAAAAATGCCGCCAATGTCTGCTGAAGCTGCGGTGATTAGGAATTATCTGGATTGGCTTTTAGTTATTCCTTGGCATAAAGTAACGGAAGATCGTGGTGATATTAAGAAAGCAGAAGCGATACTTCATGAAGATCATTATGGTTTAAAAAAGCCTAAAGAACGAATTTTGGAATATTTAGCGGTGCGTAAATTGACAGAAAAAATCAAAGGCCCGATTATTTGTTTTGTGGGACCACCGGGTGTAGGGAAGACCTCTTTAGCTAAGTCTGTAGCCCGGGCTTTAGGAAGAAAGTTTGTCCGCATGTCTTTGGGCGGGGTAAGAGATGAAGCGGAGATTCGTGGACATCGGCGTACTTATGTAGGGGCGATGCCGGGACGGATTATTCAAGGTTTAAAAAATGCGGGAACAAAGAATCCGGTTTTTCTTCTTGATGAAGTGGATAAAATGAGTACGGATTTTCGGGGTGATCCTTCGGCTGCTCTTTTAGAAGTGCTTGATCCTGAACAAAATAATACTTTTAGTGACCATTATATTGAGACCCCTGTAGATTTATCCCAAGTCCTCTTTATAACTACAGCTAATGTTCCTTATCATATTCCGCCTCCTTTGTTGGATCGGATGGAGGTTATCTCTCTTTCCGGTTATACAGAGGAGGAAAAACTTAAGATTGCTCAGAAATATTTATTACCTAGACAGATTAAGGAGAATGGTTTGCAGAAGGAACAAATTACGATTAGCCAAAAAACGCTGATGGAGGTAATCCGTCATTATACAAGGGAGGCCGGGGTAAGAAATTTAGAGCGTGAGTTGGCTGGTCTTTGTCGTAAGGTGGCTAAAATTATTGCGGAGGGTTCGCAAAGTAAAGTAAGTATAACTAATCGTAATCTTACGAAATATCTGGGTATACCCCGTTATCGTTATGGTGTTTCGGAAAAGGAAAATCAGGTAGGTGTGGTGACAGGATTAGCCTGGACCGAAGTAGGCGGCGATGTCCTTAGTATTGAGGTCACTCTCTTGCCGGGAGGAAAAGGGAATTTGACTTTGACCGGTAAACTTGGCGAGGTGATGAAGGAATCTGCTCAGGCCGGTTATACTTATGTGAGGTCTCGAGCTCATCAGTTAGGGCTTGAGGAAAACTTCGAGGGCAGGTATGATGTGCATATCCATGTCCCGGAAGGAGCTATTCCTAAAGATGGACCTTCTGCAGGGATCACGATGGCTACGGCTTTGGCTTCGGCACTCACTAATCGAAAGGTCAAAAGTAATGTAGCGATGACCGGAGAAATTACTTTGCGTGGCCGTGTTCTTCCCGTAGGAGGGATTAAAGAAAAGGTGCTTGCTGCTCATCGGGCAAGGAGTAAGGTGATTATTTTACCGCAGGAAAATGAAAAAGATTTAGAGGATATTCCTACGAAGATTAAAAAGGAGTTGCAGTTTATGTTGGTAGAAAATATGGATGAGGTTTTAAAAATTGCCTTGGAGGAAAGGTCATGAAGATTGTGCAAGCTGAATATATGGTAAGTGCAGTTAATTCACGTCAATATCCGCAATCTTCACAACCTGAGATTGCCTTGGTAGGGAGATCCAATGTGGGGAAATCTTCTTTTATCAATAAATTTTTAAATAGAAAAAACCTGGCCCGTACCAGCAGTATTCCCGGGAAAACGCAGACGATAAATTTTTATCAGATTAATGAGTCTTGGTTTTTTGTGGATTTACCCGGTTATGGATTCGCCAGAGTTTCGAAAGAAACAAAGTCTGTTTGGGGGCGGTTTATTGATGAATATTTATATCTTCGCCGGCAATTAGCGGGCATAATCCAGGTGGTTGATCTGCGACACGCCCCGTCCGCGGATGATGTTTTAATGCAGGAATGGCTTGTGGAGCGGGGCTTGCCTTACTTAGTAATCGCTACAAAAGCAGATAAGGTTGCGCGTGGCCGGTGGGCACAGCAGCTTAAAATAATTAAGGATAATTTAAAGATACACTCTGCAGTTCCTGTAATTGCTTTTTCTGCTCAAACTGGAGAGGGGCGTGCAGAGATAACAGCTTGGGTAGAGAAAAAATTATCTTTTGGGTAGAAAAACAGACAGAAGAAGGCGGATGGATTTGAAAATTACAGATAAATAGGCTTAACAAAAGTGATAGCTTGTAATATGCGACTTGACAATAGGTTGTAGAACCGATATTCTTGTGACCATGGTCTTATGTAGATAGAAATGGTATTTTATGGAGGTGTCAATGCATGCAATCAGGATCGAAGAAAGGACCAATAATTGGAATAATCGTAGGGATTATATTAGTTGTGCTTTTAGTAGTTTTAGTAGTTACAACCTCAACAAAACCTCCTCTATAGGAGCTAAATGGTATTGAAAAGGAATATGGTAAAAAAACTGGTTGTCGCTTTTTAGTGACAACCAGTTTTTTTAGGTGGGCTTCCCGAAATCTATTAGTTTGAAGGAAAATTGATAGACTTAAGACAAGGGGCAAGTAATTCGTGGAGCGGTAGGGGAGAATTGAGTTCTTGGGCGTCCAGCAGCAGTTGTTGCAAGGGGAGTAGTTCTTTTCCTGTGAGGAGTGGTGTTTCCGGCCAGCATCCCAGATTTTT
>Ga0265294_10002834_pt1 | contig 22512 bp, 22 predicted proteins | sample MunlanPumphouse3_FD_192504 | JGI IMG/M metagenome (GOLD analysis project Ga0265294, IMG submission 192504) | Groundwater microbial communities from a municipal landfill in Southern Ontario, Canada - Pumphouse #3 | ecosystem: Environmental > Aquatic > Deep subsurface > Groundwater | place... | reverse complement strand
GCAAAAAAGATAGTCCACTATATCAACGACCGCTTCATAAAAAAAAATCGCTTGGATTTACTTTTTGTCGGCGGTCTCGATACCGCTCATTATTTTAAAGGTGTTGATATTCTTCTAAAATCCTTATCCGGAATCACCAGCCGTCCTTGGCGCCTGCTTATCGCCGGCGAAGGAGACCGCCGTCCCTATTATGAATCCTTGGCAGTCAAATTAAATCTAGAAAAAAAAGTTGAATTCCGGGGAAAACTCACAGATGAAGAATTAGTTCGTTCTTACCAAAATTCCGACCTTTTGATTTTACCTTCTATCAATAACAACGAAGCTTTCGGCCTGGTCTTGATTGAGGCCATGGCCTGCGGCGTTCCAGTCATCGCCTCCAACCTGCCCGGGGTGCGGAACGTATTCAATAATCATCAACAAGGACTATTAGTCGAACCGGGCAACGCCGACGACCTAAAAAAGAAATTAGAATTTATTTTCAATAATGAAGAGATGCGCCGCCTAATGTCTTTATCCGCCAGAAAATTGGCCGAAGACAAATATGATATAGAAATAATGAAAAAGAAATTAACAAAATTATTTAACTAGCAAACAAAGCATGAAAATTGGATTAATTCATAACCTATACGGAGAATTCAGCCACGGCGGCGCCGAAACGGCCGTAATGTTGATGGCGCGAGAACTGGAGGAGTCCGGCAATGAGGTTTTTTTAATTACAACAAAACCCCGAAAAGCTACTCCGGGGGAAAGTGAATTAAAAGTTCATTATATTTCTTCCCGATTCTATAATCTCTCCGCCACCCCTGTTGTCCTCAGGATATTCTGGCATATCGGAGAAATCTTTTCTTTAAAATATCGAACGATAAAAAAAATATTAAAAACAGAAAAACCCGATTTGGTGATTACTCATAATATTCTGGGTTTGGGCCTGCTCACTCCTTTGGCTATTCGGAAATTAAAAATAAAACATTGGCATTTTCTGCATGACATCCAATTACTGCATCCCAGTGGATTAATGATTTTCGGAAAAGAAAAAAAATTAAAAAATATCCCCGCTAAAATATACCAAAGAATAACCAAGGGACTAATTGCCTCGCCGGAAAAAGTAATTTCCCCTTCCGAATGGCTGTTGAAAATACATCAAGAAAAAAACTTTTTTAAAAATTCAAAAACCGAAATAAAACCCTTCCGATGGCCGCAAGCTGAAAAAAATATTTCCGACAAAAATAAAAAATTTAAAAAATTTTTATTTATCGGACAAATGGAAAAACAAAAAGGCGTCTTTCTGTTAATTGACGCCTTCAAAGAAATAAACAATCCCGATATTAGCTTAACATTTGCCTTTCGCCACAACCAGCAAAATATCGCCGCGGTTAAAAAAGCCGCCGATAAAGACAAGCGAATTTCTTTCCGCGGACCATTGGACTATGAACAGACTCGGGAATTAATGATCGCCAGCGATTGTTTGATAGTTCCCTCTTTATGCTATGAAAATTCGCCGACAACCATCCACGGGGCCAAAGCCGCGGGTTTGGCAGTAATTGCCGCCGCCATCGGCGGCATTCCGGAAATAATCGGCGAAGAAAAACTTTTCAATCCGGGAGATAAAAAGGATTTAATCGAAAAAATTAAAGAAACCCTCTAAGAACCGAAATTTTTCAATCTTTTGTGCGCTTCTATATCAAAAATAGTCTTCTTCAAACCATTTTCCAGAGTAACGACGGGCATCCAACCCAACTCATTTTTTGCCAAACGAATATCGGGCAAGGCCAACTCCGATAAAAACAATTTACTGTCCGCATAAACTATCTGCGATTGCGAACCGGATTCCTTGATAATCATCTTCACGGCGTCGGTCAAATTAACATCGACATCCGATCCGATATTCATCGGACCGGGCAATTCCGATTTCATAAATTTCAAAACAGCATCCAAGGCATCGCTGATATAACAGAAGGAGGAAGAAAAATTTTCATCACCGGAGATAATGATATCTTTGTTATCTAAAGCGCTGGTAATATAATCCGGTATTATTTGATCGTCGTTCTGCGCCATGCGCGGACCGTAGATTCGGAATAAACGGGCAATCCTGGCGTCAACATTATAAATGGACCGATAATTGGCGACCATTGTTTCAGCGAACCTCTTGCCTTCGTCATAAGAGCTTCTGTCCGACAATTGATCCACTATTCCCAAATCAGTTTCCCTCACCTTTCTGCCGCGATCCTCGTCTTGTCGCGGACCATAAACAACCGAAGAAGAAAATTGTAAAAATTTAGAATTATATTTTACCGTCAAATCCAAAAGATTCTTAATCGCATAAGAATTCGCCAACAAAGTAGCTAAACGATTTTCGGAAAAATCGCGGGGCGACATCGGACAAGCTAAATTATAAATCTCCTGTATCCCTTGAAATTCAATTTTAAATCTTTTTAAATCCGGATGATTTTCCAAGTCCAAAGGAAGGGACATATCGTGCTTAATAAAAACAAAGTTGGGATTAGAGAGCAAATGATCGATGTTCCGTTCATTGCCGGAAACAAAATCATCGATACAAATAACCTTGTCCGTCTTTATCAGCTCATCGCAAAGATGAGAACCAATAAACCCGGCGCCACCGGCGACCAATACATTTTTTTTGTCAAAAATAACTTGTTTAGACATATATAGATAAAATTATTTTAATTGTTTATTCCGATTACACCAATTTTTACGCCGTCATTAAAATCTTCCTCCCAGGCGTAAAATGATTCTAATAAATTTCCGCCGCCATCGAAGGACCGAACATGGGGTGCGGCTCCCGGTTGAGCACCGGTAAGAATTTCATTAACTCCGTCATTATTCAAATCGCCCGCAGAAAGATTGATTCCTCCCTGCCAGCTTCTTCCATAGGCCAAGAAATATGTTTTCAAATAAGCACGATGGTCGAAAACCTTAATCAACGGCTCTCGTCCTTTACCGGGTGCGACGATTATTTCGTCTTTATTATGATCTTTCCTGCCGTCCAAATTAGCCACCGCCACTTTTACGCCGCCGCGGAATTTTTTTTCATAAGGAGCAAAAGCGCTTAAAATTTTACCATCGGAAGTAAAAATTCTAATTTGCGGTTCGATGCCTTCGCCGTAGCCGACTACTATCTGCCGATTCCCCTTACCGTCCAAATCGCCGACCGCCACGTTCAAGCCGCCTCGCCAATATTTGCTATCGACAAAAAAAGACTTTATTAGATTTCCTCCAAAATCAAAAATCCTTACTTGGCCGTTTCCGGATGAAGCTTGAACCGCTATCAATTCCTCCTTACCGTCACCGTTAATATCCGACGCCGCCACATTAACGCCGCCGCGGAAATTCTTTTCAAAAACTAAAAACTGTTTCAATAATTTTCCTTCAATATTAAAAATCTGAATACCGGGTTCAATCCCGGAACCGGAGGCAACAATGAATTCCTCTTTACCGTCGCCATCCATATCAGCAGAAATAATGTTTACCCCAGGTCTGGAGATTACGCCTTTTATTTTATTTACCAAATCTCCGTTAGCCGCTCTGATTTCCAATTCTTGGCCACTCTTCTCCGGCCAAACAAGAAAACGATTAATTTGACTGTATAAACTAGCTTTAGCCATTTCAACGGCCCTATTCACATTAAGCCGTCCATTACCGAGCTTGCCGGAATAAGATGGATTCAAACGAACGATATCATCGGTTGAGGCGAATAAAATATTAACTATCTCTCGGCGATCCAATTTGGGATTAGCGGTTGCTATCAAGGCAAGCGCTCCGGAAACCAACGGCGCCGCCATTGAAGTCCCCGACCAATAACCGTCATAAGCTTTATTGGAATCGTTAACATTGCTGCCTTCGGTAACCGCTCCAAAAAAACTTATTCCCGGCGCCACTAAATCAACGCAACGCGCGCCATAGCTGGAGAATCTCGCCTTCTGATCCAAGGCATCCGTAGCGGCTACGCCAATAACCATATTTTCACCAAAAGAACCGTCATAACAAGCCGGATAAATAGGAGTTTTATCAATATCATAGCCCTCGCCGGCAGATTGTTCGTTCCCGGCGGCGGCAACAACCATAACCCCGGCTTCATGCGCGCGCAGAATCGCTTCTTGCAAAGTTTCGTTATAAACAAAACTGACAAAGCTTAAATTGATAATATCAGCACCGTTATTAATGGCGTAATCCAGGGCTCTCACAACATCGCTAATCTTGCCTTCTCCTCTATCGTTTAAAGCTTTTAAGGGCATAATTTTAGCCCCCCAAGTGACTCCGGTAATTCCCTTTCCGTTATTGCCTTCGGCGGCGATTATTCCGGCGACGGTAGTGCCGTGCGAAACGCCCGCTTCAGTCCAACCGGAAACAAATTTTGGCGATGGATCCGGAACATTAGTGACAAAATCCCAACCACTAACGTCATCGATAAAACCGTTGTTATCATCATCAACGCCATTACCGGGAATTTCTCGAACATTATGCCAAATATTATTTTTTAAATCCGGATGGTTTATTTGTATTCCCGAATCAATCACCGCAATAATAATATCGGGACTGGCGGAAACCTTGTCCCAAGCACTATCGGCTTTTATTCTCATTAAATACCATTGATTACCGTAATAAGTATCATTTGGGCTTATGCTAGCAAAAACCGGCTCAATCAAAAAAAGAGAAATAATAAAAAAAGATGTTATTAGTTTTTTCATATAACATCTATATAATATCATATTATAATTATTTATAAAACCACCTTTGCGGAAAAAAAACCCTTCCTGGATCAACAATTTTCTATTTCTCGCAAAGTTTCTTGGGCGCATTTCTGCCAACTGAAATCTTTAACTCTTGACAATCCCCTATTTTTCAAGTCTTCCCTCAAAGAACGATCAGAAATTATTTTGGCCATTACTTCGGCAATCGATGTTTTGTTGTTTTGATCGAAATAGAGGACTGATTCTCCGACAATTTCTCTTAAGACCGGCAAATCGGAGACTATTGTCGGTAAACCACAAGCTAAAGCTTGTATTACCGGCAGACCGAATCCTTCATGTTTGGAAGGAAAAACAAAAGCACTGGCAGCATTAAAGATATAGGGTAAATCTTCCTCTTCGACCCAGCCGGGCATCAGAACTTCCCGGCTAAGATCAAATTCTTCAATCGAATAGTTAATTTCATCAAAACCAAATCCGGCATCGCCGATTAAAACTAATTTTTCTTTTATCTCCGGATGGGTGTCCTTCAGGATAGAGAGGGCTTCCACTAAAGATAAAATATTTTTTTTCTTTTCCAGACGTCCGACATACAAGAAAAAAGGGGTCTCCAATCCATATTTTTTTAAAACGCTCTCAATCTTCTCCGGCTCATTAATGACGCGATAAAGATTGGGAGAATAACCATTGTGGACCACCGCGACCTTATCTTTCTTGGCTTCCGGATAAAGATTAAAAATTTCTTGGCGGGTAAATTCGGATACGGCGATTATTTTACGGGCATGTTTTAAAGCAAATTCGGTAGACCAATAAAGATAATCGATTGAGGAAGACTTATAACGTCCAATGGTAAAAAATTTTACAAAAAATTCGATTATCCGGCGGCTGAGTGGCCAAATCGTTTTTGCTCTTTTGGAAAGATACAAATTTTTTTCGCGAACGAAAGCGACATCGTGGATAGTATTAACCGTCTTCCGCGGAGAAAATAAAGGTAGGGCATGAGCCGGAACAAAAAGAACATCGGGACGGCGCCAAAGCATCTCCAAACTCAAACGTCCCAAAGTCCAAAAACAATCGAAAGGCCAATTTAAAATCTTAAAAGAAAAATTAGGATTATCTTTGACGGCCAATTGCAACTCCGGAAAAGGCGCCTTATCGACGTAAAGCCAATATTTATTTTTCTTGTCAATCTCGGCCAAATTTTTGATTAAATAAAAAGAATACCATTCCGTACCGGTTTTATGTTGTTTGTTGGCGCGCGAAGCGTCTATGCCGATAATCATAATTTTAAATAAAAATAGCTAGCTAAAACAGCTAGCTAATTATTTTGTCGCCAAAATGCTCCGTTTGTAGGAATCAAGGTTGTCCAAAGCGATGCCTGTCCCCTTGGCAACGCAGAGCATGGCATCATCCGCGACATAAGCGGACACCCCCGTAGTCCGTGAAATCAATTGATCAATATTGCGCAAAAGTGAACTCCCGCCGGTCATTACTATTCCCTTGTCCATGATATCTGCTGAAAGCTCGGGCGGAGTTTTTTGTAAAACTTTTTTGGCGGCGGCAATGATTGCTTCCAATTCATTCTGGATTGCTTCGGTCACATCATCGGAACTGACAGTAATGCTACGTGGCAAACCGGTAACAGTGTCGCGGCCACGAATTTCCAAATATAATTTATCTTCCATATATAAAGCCGAGCCAATATTTATTTTTATCTCTTCGGCCGTTCTTTCCCCGATAGCTAAATTATATTTTTTACGAACATATTCTAAAATCGCCGCGTCAAATTTATTTCCTCCGACACGGACAGAAGTGGAAGCGACAATGCCGCCCAAAGAAATAACCGCCATTTCCGCCGTTCCTCCGCCAATATCGATAACCATATGGCCGGTGGAAGAGCCGATTGGAATATCAGCGCCGATAGCGGCGGCAACCGGTTCTTTAATTATATAAGCGGCTTTGGCTCCGGCAGCGATAGTCGCCTCAATAACAGCGCGCCGCTCAGTCGAAGAAATCCCGGCCGGTACGGCGACCATCACCTCCGGACGAAAAAGACGTATTCCGCCTAAAGTCTTATTGATAAAATAACGAATCATCGCTTCGGTCGCCCGATAGTCGGCGATTACCCCATCTTTCAAGGGGCGCACAGCCATGATTGTGTCCGGCGTCCGGCCAATCATATCTTTAGCTTCATTGCCGACAGCTAAGATTTTTTTATCTTCAAGAGAAACCGCCACGACCGACGGTTCATTAACAACAATCCCGCGTCGCGGGAGATGAATCAAAGTATAAGTTGTGCCGAGATCTATCCCGATTCTCTTTATAAACATAATTAAAACAAAAAAATCAACACTAAATTATCTTAGTATTTTTTTAACTTTTAGTCAACTTAACAAGCTATTCTTCGTAATCGCGATCATCGTCTTTCTCTTGATTAGCGATAATTTTTTTTACTTTTTCGGCGAATTCAAAAGTATCAAATTCTTCTTTAAAGAAAATATAATCCGCGCCGATATCCATGCTGCGCTGTCGGCTGTCTTCGTCGCTCAAATCGGTAAAAATAAAAATCTGCCGATCATTCAACTCTTCATCGGCCTTCATTTTTTTAATTATTTCAAAACCGTCAATCTTGGGCAAAATAAGATCAAGAATAATATAGTCCGGGTCAAAATCTCGCAAACGGCTCATTAGTTCTTCTATCTCCTCTTCGCCGACCGAAGTTTCTACTTCCAAATCCTCCGCTTCAAATTGCGATTGCAAGCCATAAAGAAGGTTGGCATCGTCTTCAATTATAAATATTTTTTTGTCCATATTTTTTGATTTTATGATTTATAATGAAAATTTTATTTCTCCAATTTTTCCCACCATGATTTATTGTCCTTATACCAATTTATGGTTCTTTCCAAACCGGTCGCAAAATCAATTTGGGGTCGCCAACCCAATTCCGCGCTGGCCTTAGAAAAATCGATGGCATAACGACGGTCATGGCCGGGGCGATCCGGCACATGTTCAATCATTTCTTCTCCCTGCCCCATCAATTCCAAAATCTTTATGGTTACTTCCATCCCGCTTTTTTCACATCCGCCGCCCAGGCAATAAGTTTCGCCGATTTTTCCTTTTCTGATTATCATATCCACCCCGCGATTATGATCATCCACATGAATCCAATCTCTAATACATTTTCCCTGCGCAAAAACCGGCACCTTCCGGCCCCTCATTAATCTTGTCGTGAAAAGAGGAATTAATTTTTCCGGATATTGATAAGGACCGTAATTATTGGAACAATTAGAAATAGTAATCGGCAACTTATGAGTATGATAATAAGCGCGAACCAAGTGGTCGGAAGCGGCCTTTGAAGCACTATAAGGGGAGCGGGGGTCATAAGGAGTATGCTCGTTGAATTTTGGAGAATCCGGATTTAAAGAACCAAAAACCTCATCCGTGGAAATATGATGAAAACGAATATTGCCGTTATTTTTAGCGGCATCCAATAAAACCCGCGTACCCTCGACATTAGTCCTGATAAAATCGGCGCTATTTTCAATAGAGCGATCGACATGGCTTTCGGCGGCGAAATGGACTATCAAATCAACCCCTTTGACCAAGCTATTTACCAAATCGAAGTCGCAAATATCTCCTTGAACAAATTTATAACACGGGTTATTTTCGACATCGCGCAAATTATCCAGATTACCGGCATAAGTCAGCAAATCAAGATTAATAATCTTGTCTTCCGGGTAATTTTTCAACCAATAATGGATAAAATTAGAACCAATAAATCCGGCGCCGCCGGTAACTAATATATTCATAATTTTTCTCTTAATGATTCGGCTATTTTCTCCGCTTCGCCGGGAACATATTCGGATGAAGGCCATTCTAAATGACCGTCACCTTCATGGCGCGGAATAACGTGAAAATGAAGATGGGGGACAGTCTGGCCGGCGTCCGGGCCATTATTCAAAGTAAGATTGTAATCTTTATTCCCCAAAATTAATTTTAATAATCCGCCAATCTTCCGGCAAATCAAAAGCAAATTTTTTAAATCATCTTCGGGGACTTCTTCCAAATACTGATAGTGCTCTTTCGGAACGACTAAAGTATGCCCGGGATTAACCGGACCGATGCTTAAAAATGCCAAAAATTTTTCATCTTCATAAACTTTATGACAAGGAAGATTCCCTTTGATTATTTCACAAAATACACACATATTAATCTATTTTATAAGGGCTGTTTTCATCCGTCTCCCAGCGAATTTCGTCAATCTCTTCTGTTTTGCCCGGCCCCTTGTATAATTTATTCGGTAAATTAATACTCAAAGCCGGAATATCGGAAATGCATTTATACCCATGGACCACGCCCGGAGGAACAATCACCAAAGATGGATTTGACTCTCCGACTTCTATTTCCATTTTTTCGCCTTTAGTCTTAGAATCATCGCGTCTATCCCACAGATACAAACGAAAACTGCCCGGACCGAGAAAAATAAAACAATCGCTTTGATGAACATGCTCATGAGGACCGCGCGCCACCCCGGGCTTAGTCATGCTCACATAAGACATTGCCGGACGAAAATCGGATTCGTCATCGCGCCAAATTTCCGATAGCCACCCTCGTTCATCGGCATATTTATCAAGCTTCTTGATTATAACTTTTTCAATCATATAAACTAAGAGTTAATTTTTAAATCTTTCAATTTAAGCAAGCCGTTTTGAGCGCCCAGATTGGCGACTTTAGCGGCGGCATTTTTCGTTCCCAGCAGAAGAGCCCGTTTGATATCTCCATCAAATAAAACTAAGCCGGCAGACAAGGTAGAATTAAAAACATCGCCGACGCCGGTGGTGTCAACCCGTTTTTTCTCTTTTTTTATCTTTTGAAAATAAATCTTTTGACCGTCAAAAGCTTTCACGCCATCGGCACCCATAGTAATAACCACTATTTCCGGACCGAAGCTTTTAATTATTTTTAAAAGATTATCGGTATTGTTCAGAGCCGTCCGGGTCAAGTTCCGATGGGCGGAAGAACTCATCACCAGCTCAATCGCTTCATCCTTATTCAGAGATAAAACGGCGACATGCCGTAAAAATGGCTGTAGCTTTTTTAAACCCGCCTTATATTGCGAAGAACCGGGATTCCAATAAATCTTCGGCAAAAACTTTCGTCTTTTCGGATTATCAAAAATGGAAAAAATCTTTTTCAAATTATTTTCCCATTTTCCCGATAAAGACGAAATATTGATATTATCGGCCTTCGCTAAAGCAGCTAGCTGGCGATTATCAATCTCCATGTTGCGATTGGCGCCGCGCGAACCGAAAATAATGCGTTCGCCCGCCGGAGAAACCAAAATAAAAGAGGTGCCGCTTTCCATATTTTTTACTTGGCGCACCAATCGAATATCTATTTTTTTATTCTTTAAATTTTCTATAATCGAAGATCCGGCTTCATCATCGCCGATTGAAGTTAAACAAGCAGTCTTAAAACCGAAATTGGATAAACAAACCGCCGCATTAGCCGCTCCGCCGCCAAAAGAATAATGGAACTTATCAACTTTTATCTTGGCGCCATATTCAAAAGCTAAAAGTTGTTGACGCAGAATATCGCGGCGATTATCCAATAAAACTCCTTGATCGGTAAAAAACGAAACATCTCGCGTTGCGCCACCGATTGTAATAAAATCATATCTCATATTAGCCAAATAATTATTTATATAATATCATACAAAGTTCTCTTCTCCAAAAAAAACGGCTTTAAACGCCGAGTTAATATTCCCGCCAAATTAAACATCAATAAAGCGGCGGCGACACTCCAAGCGCACTGATACAATAAATCAAGCCAAAATCCGCCCTGGAACAAGAAAAAATAAGAATGATCGGCAATCAAATAAAATAATCCCTCCCGAATTATATTAAAGATTACCGTCGCAATCAATATCAAAAATGAAAATGAATATAAGGAGCGATTGGTGAGCCAACTATCCGATATGCGATAGGTCAGGAAGGCGGCAGAAAATAAAATAAAAATATGCGCGCCAAAAAAATTAAACGAAACTAAATCTAACCAAAAACCTCCGATTAAAGCGACCCAAACCGCCGACGAAAAATTGAAAAAAAATAAAGAAAACATCAAAACTATCACGACAAGGTTAATCTTGCTTAAAAAATGAGGTAAAGCCGGCAAAAAAGATATCTGCGCGATTGAAATCGCGGAAATTAAAAATATAAAAAGTATTATTTGCCAGATTTTTTTAAACATAAACGGCAACTTTCAAAAATATATTAAGGAATAATCACCGACAAAACCGTCAAATTATTAAGATTGGCCAAGGGCTCGATTGTCGCCGATTGCCAAACATCATTGCTATCATTCTGAATCTGCATTACTTTACCGATAACCAAACCTCGGGGAATGTTATCTCCCAGGCCGGAAGTTATGACAGTGTCTCCAATATTAATTTCTTCCAATTGAGGAATATAATTCATTTTTATCGTTAAACCAAGATCGCCATCAGTTATCCCTTGAGTTTTGTTTTGATTTTGGATAGAGGCCGCCAACTGACAGTTCGGACTGGTGGTTAAACAAATTTTAGAAATAGAATCTTTTACTTCTACCACCTTGCCGATAATAATTCCCTCTTCATTAACAACGCCCAATCCGGAATATATTCCGCTTCGGCTTCCCTGATTAATAATCAGAACGCTATTATCTTCTATCGTAGTTTCGCGAGAAATAACTCCGACAGCCACTGCTTCAAAATCGTTGGTATCCAAAAAATTCAAAGTTTCACGGAGTTTTCGATTTTCTTCGGCTATTTCCGAGCAACGGGAATCAAAAACGGATAATCGCGCGATTTCCTTAGAAAGTTCTTCTACCTTGACATTCAAATCCTCGCTATTTTTATTATCGTTATAAATTTGATTGACATTCGAGGCACTGCGATAAAGTCCGGGCAAAGACGGTTTAATCAAAAATAACAAAAAATTTTCTATCGGACGCAAAATCCCGACAAAATGTAAAAGAATCAAAGATCCTGATACTATTAAAAAAATAATTATCGGTTTGTTTCTTCTTATTTTCATAACTTCGGATTACTGATCCATTAGCCAAAATTGGTCGGAGAAATTACTTTGTCTAAAAGTTCTTTATCATTAATTAATATTCCGGTTCCCCTCACCACGCAAGTAAGCGGGTCTTCAACTATCTTGACCGGTATTTTAGTGGCGGCCGAAATGGCTTTATCGAGCCCGCGTAAAAGAGCGCCGCCGCCGGAAAGATACAAACCGCGTTCATAAATATCAGACACCAGTTCCGGCGGAGTGGTTTCTAATATTATTTTGATATTATTGATTATTTTAAGAACTGTCCGACTCATTGCCTCCCTCACTTGTTTATCGCTAATCATTAAAGCTTTTGGCAAACCGGTCAGAAGATCTCGCCCCCGAACCTCAATTTCCTGCTCTTCTTCCAGGGGAGTAGCTGAACCGACAGCTATCTTAATGCTTTCGGCCAACTGTTCTCCGATTAAAATATTAAATTCCTCGCGGACATATTCAATAATATCGTTATCAAATTCATTCCCGGCGGCCTTGAGCGATTTCCAGGCCACTACTCCGCCCAAAGAAATAACCGCGATTTCCGACGTTCCGCCGCCGATATCAACAATCATTGTCGCCGTTGCTTCGGTAACCGGCAAGCGTGCCCCTACCGCCGCCGCGGTCGCCTCGTCGATAAGATAAACTTGACGCGCTCCGGCGGACTTGGCGGCATCTTCGACTGCCTTTTTTTCGACTTCGGTCAAATCTAAAGGGATGCCGATAACTACGCGAGGCCGAGGAATCAAGGCAAAATTCTCCGCATGGACTTTATTGATAAAATATTTAAGCATTTTTTCAGTCACTTCAAAATCAGAAATAACCCCGTCAACCAAGGGCTTAATCGCCTCGATATGACTTGGGGTTTTGCCGACCATCTTCTTAGCCGCCTCGCCGACTTCCAATATTTCGTTGGTTCTTTTATTAATAGCGACAACGCTCGGTTCATTAATGACAATACCTTTCCCCTCGACATAAACCAAAGTATTTTTAGTACCCAAGTCAATGCCGAAATCATGACTAAATTTTCCTAAAAATTTATTAAACATAATTTATTTTAATTTATCGGCCAATTCCTTAATTTTGACCAACTCTCCTTTTTCGGCAGACCGGTTTTTTATTTCCACGCTTTCCGCCGCCAAAGTCTTTTTGCTCACGACAAGCCGATAAGGACAGCCGATTAAATCGGCATCGGCGAATTTCTCTCCGGCCGACAAATCACGGTCATCATATAAAACTTCGGTTCCGGATTGGACAAGATTCTCATAAATTTTTTCCGCCGCTTCATTCTCATTCAAGGATATAAGGTGGATTTTAAAAGGGGCAATTTCTTCCGGCCACACAATTCCCTTATCATCATGATAAAGCTCGACTATAGTACCCAGAACCCGGCTCGGACCGATACCATAGCAACCCATTATAACCATTTGCTCTTTGCCGGCGGCATCTTTATATTTTACTTCAAACGGTTCAGAAAATTTGGTACCAAGTTTAAAGATATTCCCGACTTCAATTGCTTTATCCTCCCGAAGCTCTTTATTGCCGCAAAGCGGACAAACATTCTGCTCGGCTATTATTTCTTTATTGACCGCTATATGGCACTTATCGCAAATGTAAATCAAATCTTCGCCAGCAGTCGCCAGGGTTTGAAACTCATGAGAATATTTTGAAAATGAGCCCCCTGAAGCATAAGTTAAATATGTTTTTTCTCCCAAGCCCAAGCGTTCAAAAATTTTAAAATAGGCCTTAGTCGCCGCTTCATAATAATTATCCAAATCAGCTTGATCGGCGTGGAAAGAATATAAATCCTTCATTAAAAATTCTCGGCCGCGCAATAAGCCGGCCTTAGCCCTTTTCTCGTTCCGAAATTTTGTTTGAATTTGATAGATGCCAAAAGGCAAATCTTTATAAGAAAAAATAAATTTTTTGCCTAGCGGAGTAACGATTTCTTCGTGAGTGGCTCCTAAAGCATATTCACGCTGATCGTTCCCGGCCAAACGAAATAAGGCATCGAAAGAATCCCAACGGCCGCTTGTTTCCCAATTTTCTTTTGGGACAAGCGCGGTCATTAAAATTTCTTGCCCGCCAATAGCATTTATTTCTTCACGAATTACCCGACAAATCTTATCCAAAACTCTTTTTCCCAAAGGCAAATAAGAATAGATTCCCGCGCCGACTTTATCGACAAAACCGGCCCTAATCAATGCTTGAGCATTATAGCTTGTCTCGTCTTTAGGCAATTCTTTCACTGTCTTGATAAAAAGTTGGGATTGGCGCATAAATAAAGGTTAATTTAACTTTATACTAACGAAAAAAGCGATTATTGTAAAGTTTAATTTTTAATTGTTGAAATTATAAAAATCTATCTATTTTTTCATCATCTTCTTTAGGGCGGCCTTAACTCTCTCGCCGCTATCTGCCACTTCTGGACCGACCGCATTCAGAGCCGCGCGAGCGTCAGACAAAGAATACCCCAAAGAAACCAAAGCATCTATTTCATCGCTGCCCAAAGTCATCGCCGAATTTATAACCGCCGAGGAAGCACCGCTACGGACAACTTTACTCTTTAATTCCAAAACCAACCGTTCGGCCGTTTTTTTACCGATTCCCGAAACTTTGGTTAACAAACCAGCATCGCCGCGAATAATTGCCTCTTTGATATCACCGGATGAAGCGATGGACAACACTCCCAAAGCCGACTTTGGCCCCACGCCCGAAACAGTCAAAAGCAATTCAAATAATTCCAACTCTTCCAAAGATTTGAAACCATATAAATCATCAGCTTCTTCACGAATATGATGATGGGTATAAATTTCAACATCGGAATTCAATTTCAAATCTGCCAAAAAATTTTCACCGGCAAAAACCTGATAACCGATATCACGAACCTCGACTATCGCATAGTTTAGAGTTTTATCAAGCACTTTGCCTCTTAAAAATGAAATCATATCTTTCTTCTTAAAACCGCCAACGCCGGGATTATTCCGACTTCCGGCGGCAAATCGATCGCCGCTACCCGCCCGCCGCCGCCGCCATGGACTTCAGTCATTTCTTCACCGGTTTTGGCATCAAAAATCATTAAAGGCCTTATTTTTATTATATCATAATCGGGTCTGATAATCTCCACTTCATCACCGATTTTCAAAGTATTATGAGCCCGAAAAATAAAACGTTGGAAACCGCTTTTAGAAACCTTGGACTTGATGGCTTGTCCGCAAAATTCCCAAGCGCTCTTATTGTGCGAATCACCGATATTTTGATCGGCTTTAGCTCCTAATAAAAACCCCTCGGTATAACCGCGATTAACCAACTTGCTTTCCAATTCCGAATATAAATAAGACAATTCTTTTTTTATTCGCGGCGCCGGGATTTTGGAAACAACGAAATTCAAAGCACGGCGATATATCCCGCAAACAACAGCTTGATAATAAACGCTTTTTGCCCGACCCTCAATTTTAAAACTGCTCACACCGGCATCAGACAATTCTTTAAGATATTTAATCAAACACAAATCGCGAGAATTTAGAATATAAGATCCATGCTTTTCTTCGACCAATTCCAATTCCTCATGATGTCCTCGCGCTTTCATCTGATAGCGGGAAACATCATACTCCCAGCGACAAGGTTGAGCGCAATCACCAAGATTACCGCTGCGATTAACAAATAATTTGGACAGGAAACAACGCCCGGAATAAGCCATACACATCGCCCCATGAACAAAATATTCCAACTCCATCTTGGGGGCGGCCCGATGAATCTCTTTAATTTCTTTCAGGGATACCTCCCGCCCGAGAATTATTCTCTTTATTCCCTGCTTGGCCCAAAATTTTACGGCTTCGTAATTGGTACAATTCGCTTGCGTGGATAAATGAATTTCCGCCTTCGGCCAATTCCTCTTAATCACGGAAATAATTCCCGGGTCAGAAACTATCAGCGCATCAATTTTTAATGCTCGCAATTTTTTAATATAAGGCGGCAATTTTTCTAGATGCTTATTATGCGCGAAAATATTTACGGTGACATAAATCTTTTTGCCGCGACGATGAGCGGAACGGACAGCTTCTTTGATTTTGACCAAATTAAAATCATTAATCCTAACCCGCAAAGAAAAATCCGGAATTCCCAGATAAACCGCATCCGCGCCATAAGCAAAGGCGGTTTCCATTTTCAATAAATTTCCGGCCGGAGCCAGCAATTCCAATTTTTTCATAGTTTGTTCTTAACGGCCGGATTAATCCCTAGCTTCTCTTGATTCTGATTAAACCCGACACCGGAATAATTTCTATTCCCTGTTTTTCCAATTCATCCAAAAATAAATTCATACCTAAAGAATCGGAAGCCATATGTCCGGCAATCACGACATTGATATGGTATTTTTCCGCTTCTTTCCGATGCTCTTCGCTCATGTGCATGCCGATAACCGTCCCGATTCCGTATTGAGACATTTTTTCATAAATATCTTTCGAGCCGGAAGTGCCGCCAGTAAACTCGGTCACTACAATTTTGCCGCAACTACGCTCACGGTCGCCGGCAAAAATCATCGGTCCGGATTTTTTTTTGACAGCAGCGGCATATTCGGGAATTGTCTTTAACAAATCAATCACATCGCCGACCGTTTCTAGTTCTTTCTCTTTATCTTTAAATAATTTAACAAGAAAATTAGCGCCTAAATTATCCGCCGGAGTGTGAACACACATAAAATCCAAACCCAAAATCTTGGCCATATCCACCGCCCGATCATGATTAACCGGAGAAACTCCCCGGCTCACTTCACTGATACGCGGTTTAATCAATGATTCGGCAACATTTATCGGCACGCCGTAATCGGCCAGAACTTGGGCCTGAAGACCCATTACATCCGAAAGATCGGCTAAAGCCCTGCCCTCCGGATGATGGGAAATTACCAAATCGATATCGCCCAATTGTTTGGCCAATAACAATTCCGGCCCTTCCATGTCTATGCCAACCAAAAGTTTTTTAATTATTTTCTCGCCACCGTTCAAAATCCGCGTATCAGAATAAGGATTGGTTAATTTCTCCAAATCAAACTCGGCTTTATTCTTTTCCGGGGATTCTTCATAATTCTTTTTTAACCGGGCTAAAACCTTTGTAACCGCTTCAGACCCGCGCAAATCTGAATCCATGCCCAGTTTAACGGCTAACTCATATATTTCTTTGGTAGTCATAAACTGAAATTTAATTTTTTATTCTTGATTTTTCTTAAAGCTGGTAAAAGCTTTCAAGATTTCTATCGGGGTGACGAAAACGACAGTGTTGGACTGATCGCTCGACATATCATTAATGGACTGTAATGTTCTCAAATGCAAAGCGCCGTCCGATGCCGCCAAAACTTGAGCCGCTTTAGCCAGATTCTCCGAAGCGGCCAACTCTCCCTCGGAGTTGATGATTACCGCTCTCTTTTCACGTTCGGCCTCGGCCTGCTTAGCGATAGTTCTTTCCATCGATTCCGGCAAAGAAACATCTTTTAACTCAACGTTATTGACTTTCAATCCCCAGGAATCAGTTTCCTGGTCAACTATCTCGCGAATCCTTTCGGCAATTTTTTCTCTCTGACCCAAAAGTTCGTCCAAAGTAACTTCACCGACAATATTACGCATTGTTGTTTGCGCATATTGAGAAATGGCGTAATAGAAATTTTCAACCTCAATCACCGCCTTGTCGGCCTCTGATACTTTATAATAAATTACGGCATTAACGATAACCGGAACATTGTCGCGTGTGATTGCTTTTTGATCCGGGACATCAACCGCCTTGACGCGCATATCGACTTTTTTGAAAGTTTGAAAAACCGGAATCAAAATCTTCCAACCCGGCTCCATGATGCCACTATATTTACCCATGGTAAATTTAACGCCACGCTCATATTGATTAATCTGTTTAAGCGTTGCCAGAATCAAAATTCCGACAAAAATTAAAAATGAAACAAATCCTCCCATATATTTATTATTTATAACCGGCAACCCGGCTTTTAATTATTATTTATTTTTTCTTATTGCGATACTCGCGTCCGGCAGGATAAATATCGCCCATCGGATCCGGCTCTCCGCCGTATATTTCATCCATCAATTCTTTAAATACTTTATCGCGCTCCTCGGTAATTTCCGGACTGGTTTGCGCGGCGTTATTTTCCGGTTTTGACTGCGGCGAACGGGGATAAATTTTCGGCGCCGAACGGCGATAAATTTTGGTGGACGGGCGACGATAAATTTTGGAAGAATGTTTTTCTTCCTTAGATAAATTTTCTTTTCCCTTTTCTTCTTCAGTTAAGGGCTCTTGTTCGGATTCTTCCGGCAAAACCGCAGAAGATTCTTCTATTTTTTCCCTTTTAACTTCTTTTCCTGAGCCCTCGGAAAAATTAATTTTTAAATTTTCCCATTTCATATTTTTATAAATTTTATGATGATCGAACAAACTCTATTTTTTTATTTTTTTTCTTACTATTATTCAAAAAATTATTATCAGAAACTATGGATCTGCCGATTTTTCTTTCTATTTGTTTTCTAGCGGAACCAGCAATCGAGCCGCCAATCCTGGCATCATCTTTTAACTTTACCATACCGACGGAATCATTACTACGATGAATTTCGGTTGTTGTTCTTTCGCCAAGCATGGTTAAAATTAACTCAAAATCATCCATATGGTCGCGCAAATTCTCAGATTTTAACCCTTTTACCTTCTTATACTCGCTGGGCTTTAAACCAAAAGCCGCTTGTGATATCTCCGCTGTTAGAATTTCATAATCTTTATTTCTCTGCGCCCCGCGTTTCTGCCATTCGTCAGTTAGATCTTCGCGAATAGCAATACCACGCATCCGCTTTTCGATCCAATCTTCAGGATATCCTTTTAATTTGTAAAGCAACCTAGTCCTTTTAGTAGCTAACTCAGGATTATCAATTTCTTGAATCCTTTCATAACCAACTTTAGCTAACCATCTTTTAAGAGGTTCGGCTTTGGGCGATGGAATTGATTGAATAATACGTAAAACCCCCTCGGTATTAGTAGAGTCCGTTTCTCTCATTTTTCCATCCTCGGCGGCCATTTTCAACTGTTCCCAAAATGGGAACGGTTGACTCAATGCCATGTCTCTTTCTTTCATTTTTGCCCAATAAGTCTTGGGTTGCGGACTATCTGTTAAAATCTTAATAATATCTAAAATCGAAAACCACCACTCTTGATGATAGATTGTTTTTCTGATTTTCTTGCCTTGAAATAGGGATATTTTATTTTCCACTTTTTCTTTTTTCATAATTTTAATGATTAGTTAATAATGCTAACCATTATAACGAAAACTTAATGAAGAAAATTTAAAATTTTTATAAAATAACTTCTAAGCTGTTGCCAATAAAGCTTGTTGTCTTATTTCCCGCAACACTTTTTATACTTCTTTCCGCTGCCGCAAGGACAAAGATCGTTCCGTCCGATAGTTTTTCCACTCTCGTCCTTTGCTTTCTCATGAACCAAGTCAACCGTATTCCGCGCTCCCGCCTGTTTATGCATTTCTTTGGCGGCACCGGAAAATTCTAATTTCTTCTCGGGCTGATTAGCGAATATTGTCGCCTCTCGGCCGGCAGCCATTCTTAAGGCATCGCCGGTTTTATAAATAGAATAAACTACCTGCTTATTAATCAAACCGTTTAATTCTTGATATAAATGATAAGCTTCCTTTTTATATTCGACCAAAGGATCGCGCTGTCCATAGCCGCGCAAACCGATGCCGCGGCGCAAATAGTCGATAGTTTCCAAATGATCCACCCACATTTCGTCGATAGAACGGATTAATATTCCCTTTTCTACCTCCCGAAAATTAAGATTAATTTCTTCGAAATTTCTGACCATTGATTCATAGTTTTCTTCGGCCTCAGCAAAAAGATAAGCAAGAATTTCTTGACGGACATTATCTTTATTTTTAACATCGTTGCCATCGCCGACCATTTCTTTCAACTTAGACAAGGTGCTCTCTCCGGCTGTCCAAATTGTTTTCACCGTTTCAAATATTTCCTGAATATTCCATTCAAGGATATTATCGACGGCGGTATGGAAAACAACGGAATTATTAATTTCAGACTTAATCATTTCCAGAACAATATCCTTCAATTTTCTGGTTTGACCTTCAACTTCCTCGGAAATTTCCAGAATTTCCCGGCGACGCTTATAAATCGCCGTGCGATGCTTATTAATTACATCATCATATTCAACCAAATGTTTCCGAATATCAAAGTTGTTCCCCTCAACTTTCTTTTGCGCGCTTTCAATGGAACGAGAAATTAATTTATTCTGAATCGGCATATCAGCCGGAACATTCATTGTCTTCATCAGATTTTTCATCCGATCGCCGCCAAAAATGCGCATCAAATCGTCTTCGGTTGAAACATAAAATTGAGAAGAACCGGGATCGCCCTGACGTCCGGCGCGACCGCGCAATTGATTATCAATACGCCGCGATTCATGCCGTTCCGTGCCGATTACATGCAAGCCCCCCAGTTCCCTGACTTTTTCCTGCTCTTCCGGAATCGGCGGATTACCGCCTAAAATAATATCAACACCGCGGCCGGCCATATTGGTCGCCAAAGTAATCGCTCCCGGCCGTCCGGCCTGAGCAATGATTTCCGCTTCACGCTGGTGATTCTTGGCATTCAACATCTGTGGCTTTAACCCTTCCCGCGCCATCAAATCAGCCAAAACCTCATTTTTTTCGATTGAAATCGTGCCCACGAGCACCGGCTGACCCTTGGCGTTTTTTTCTTTAATGTCGCGAATTACCGCCTGAAACTTATCCGTCTCCGTGCGATAAATAAAATCATTGCCATCGAAACGAATATTCGGCTTATTGGTCGGAATAACAATTGTTTCCAATTTATAAATCTTATGGAACTCTTCCGCTTCGGTTACGGCCGTACCGGTCATTCCCGACAATTTGTTATACATGCGGAATAAATTCTGGAAAGTAATGGTCGCCATTGTTCTGGATTCTTTTTGAACCTTCACGCCTTCCTTGGCTTCAATCGCCTGGTGCAAACCCTCGCTATAACGGCGGCCGGGCATCATGCGACCGGTGAATTCATCGACAATCACTATTTCGTCATCTTTAACTACATAATCCCGATCGCGCTTGAATAAAACGCGCGCCTTCAAGGCCTGCTCCAAATGGTGGACTTCTTTTATCCCGCCTTCGACATAAATATTACCCAAGCCCAAAATCTTCTCTACTTTATTTATCCCTCCTTCGGTCAAAGTCGCCGCTTTCATTTTTTCATCGATATTATAATCGTCATTTTCATCAAGCTGTTGGACAATTTGAGCAAATTTAAAATATCTGTCGGTTGACTCTTCGGCCGGAGCGCTAATAATCAACGGGGTGCGCGCCTCATCAATCAAAATAGAATCGATTTCGTCAACAATGGCGTAATTAAGCGGCCGCTGAACGGTTTGACCAAGATTATAAACCATATTATCCCGCAAATAATCAAAGCCAAATTCGTTATTTGTGCCATAAGTGATATCGCAATAATAAGCATCACGGCGCGGAATCTTTTTAAAATGCTGAAGGCGGACATCATACTGAGATTCGTCGACATATTCCGGATCATAGGCATAAGCGCTTTCATGGACAATAACCCCGGTCGTCAATCCCAAGGAATAAAATACCGGCGCCATCCAGCCCGCGCCCAAGCGGGACAAATAATCATTAACGGTAATCAAATGGACGCCCTTGCCTTCCAAGGCATTCAAATATAAAGGTAATGTCGCCACCAAGGTTTTTCCTTCACCGGTTTTCATTTCCGCTATCTGCCCGCGATGTAAAACAATGCCGCCGATAAGCTGAACGTCAAAATGGCGCTGATTTAAAATCCGCTTTGCGGCCTCTCTGACGGTCGCGAAGGCCTCGGGAAGAATATCGTCCAAAGATTCGCCGGCCGCCAAACGTGATTTGAATTCGGCGGTCTTTGCTTTCAATTCTTCCGGAGATAATTTTTCCAACTCCGGCTCGAAACTACCGATTTTTTCAATTGTCGGCCGCATTCCCTTTACTATTTTTTCATTGGGATCTCCAAATAGATTAAAAATATTCATATTTTATCAAATTTCATTAACATTAAATAAAAAGAAATAAAGCAAATTTTTGATTTGATTCTAACATTAGTATAATACGTATTCTCGATTAAATAAATATTGACTTAAATCTAAAAAAATGACTAAAACAAAAGACCTTGCGCTAATATTAGCATAAGGCCTTTTTAGAAAAACTAAAAAAGTCAAAATAAAAATTTATTTACCTCGTTGTTTATCCCTTATCTTCTCTTTATATTTCTTAACAACCAATTCGAGATGGTCTTTAACCTTATCAATCGCTTTATACATATCCTGTTCGGTCTTTTCAACGCGTAAAAGTTGTTGCGGCACCGCCAAATTAACTTCTGCCCGGAAAATCTCTCCTTTATTCTGGCCACCGACAGTTTTTTCTATTTCGCAATCACAATTTACCACATTTATATCTCCCAAATACTTATCCACCATGTCCATTTTTTCCTGGAAATAATTACGAAGAGAATCGGTCAAATCTAAATTTGTCGCTTTCAATTTAATTTCCATATATTTTAAGTTAGAGAATTAAAATATCTTAATAATATCCTTATAGGTTATAAAAAGCACCAAAATAATCAATAACCAGAATCCGGCATTATGAATAAAGCTCTCGACTT
>Ga0265294_10002830_pt1 | contig 22523 bp, 17 predicted proteins | sample MunlanPumphouse3_FD_192504 | JGI IMG/M metagenome (GOLD analysis project Ga0265294, IMG submission 192504) | Groundwater microbial communities from a municipal landfill in Southern Ontario, Canada - Pumphouse #3 | ecosystem: Environmental > Aquatic > Deep subsurface > Groundwater | place... | reverse complement strand
CGAGGAAAACGGTTGCGTCCGGGAGCCACTCCTGGGGAGGGTGATCAATACCGGCATCTTGATCTGAAAATTGTTTTTGACATCATCCATCCGAAAGATCTTGAACGGGCCCAGGGATTTATCAGGCGGGTGGTGCAGACAAGAATCCGGCATCAGGGAGAATTCCGTATCAGACGAGCCAGCGGTGGATATGCTCTGGTTTTGGTGCAGGGTGTCTATAATGATGAATTTTTTGGTGAAGGGCGGATCTATGTTGTTGTTCGTGATATCAGCGATATCGACCATCTCAAACGTCCGGAAAAGGTGCTTGAACGGCTCAAGCAGGCTACAGGGGCCAGAACCAACAAGGATCTTGCTTCTTTTTTACATGTAGGGGCTACTTCCATATCCAATGCCAAAAAAAATCAAAAGATTCCTTCAGACTGGCTGTTTGCGGTTGGGGTGGGTACTGGTTTTTCTCTGGACTGGCTGATGACGGGCAGGGGAACGGAAAAGCGTGAGGAGGTTGGAGGCGAATCTGGAGGTTGCGTGTAATGTTCGGCGGGTCTCCTGGCTCAGCGAGGTGTTATTGGGGCTGTGAAGGATGCATGTTAAGGTGTTTTTTTAATGCCCGCAGCCGGATATCAAGGGCCTTGGGATTGGGATAGTGTTTCCGGATTGTGTTCAGAAGCTGCACTCCATCTTTATAGCGTCCCTGGTGTTCAGCAATCTCGGCCAGGGCAAAACCTATGCGTGACCAGGTCGGCCCTGGAGTTGTTTCCGTGAAGGCCTGTTGAAGGACCTGGCGGGCCTGTTCATACTCGTGCATAAAGGTGAGGGCTTGCCCTTTAGCATACAGTGTTCTGCTCCGGGACTGTTCGTTAAAGGCATACCCGAGAGCCTTGTTAAAAGATGTTTTGGCCAGACCATATTGATGTACTCTGAGGGCAAGGGTACCTTTGGTGAACAGGAGGTTCCATTTTTTTTGGTTTGAAAGGCCTTGTATGTTCAGGGCATTGTCAATGGTGGTTATGGCATTTTCCAGATCGTCCGTGGCTTTGTAGAGTTCAATCTGCTGCATGCGGATGGCTGTGGCCTTGGTGGGATCTGTTCTGAATTCAAGATACATGGTCTCAAGAAGTTCTTGGGCTGCCAAATGGTTATTGGCGATATCCCGGCTGATAAACACTAGGCGTTGCCACGCTTCCCACCGTTGGTTGCCCGAAGGGTTTTGTTGTACATAGTTCTGGTACAGTTTTTCCGCCAGGCGATATTCTCCCCGTTCAAAAGCCTGTTCTGCTTTGTTATAACCAGCTGTTTCGGTGCCATGCCCCAGACAGGCATAGAGCATGGTTAACACACAAACGATGATGAGCGGTCGGAATATCCGACCGCTCATCATCATACATCGTTTTAGTCTAGCTTCCTGCATACTCTCAGTCCAGATCGTTTTGATCCTCGTCTGTGACCAGATCACAGCAGACAACGGTCTGGCCGTCATCCATGCGTACCAAGCGAACGCCCTGAGTAGCTCTGCCCACAAGAGAAATATCACCTATGGCGATTCTGATGATCTTGTTGCCCGATGTCAGCAAGATGGCTTCGTCTTCGTTGTCCACCATCAATGCGCTGACGACAGGCCCGGTTTTGGGAGTTATGCGCATGTTGATAATGCCTTTACCTCCGCGGGACTGGGCACGGAATTGATCCATGTGTGTCCTTTTTCCGAAACCGTTTTCGGCAATAGTCAAGATTTCATGCTTGCCTTCCGTGGATAGAATGACCCCTGTGACAACAATATCACCAGGCCTGAGATTGATGCCTTTGACCCCGGCAGCACCTCTGCCCATGGAGCGCACTTCAGCACAAGGAAAGCGGATGGAAAATCCGTTTTTGGTAACCAGAATGATCTCGTCATCCTCGGCAACTTCACGCACGGCCAGCATTTCATCATTGTCTTTGAGGGTAACAGCAATGAGTCCGCCACTGCGTACGTTCTTGAACAGATCCATAGAGGACCGTTTTATGACGCCGTTTTTACTGATAAACAGAAAATATTTGTCTTTTGGAAATTCCCGGTAACTCATGACTGCGGCCACATGCTCGTTTTCACTTAGATTCAGGATATTGGCGATGTGGGTTCCTTTGGCTGTTCGTCCACTTTCGGGTACTTCATGAACCCTGAGTTGGAACATCCGTCCCTTGGAGGTGAACAGATTCAGAAACTGATGATTACTGGTGGTCATGAGCTGGGATATATAGTCTGATTCCGAAGAAAAAGCCCCTATAATGCCCTTGCCCCCGCGTTTTTGCTGCTGGTAGTTATCAAGATCTGTGCGTTTGATATATCCTTTGCCAGATAGGGTGATAACAACATCATCGTCAGGAACGATGTCTTCGACATTGATGGAGTCGGGGTCGTAGGGCATAATTTCCGAGCGCCGCGGCGTGGCAAATGTCTGTTTTAAAAGTTCCAGTTCTTCCTGGATGACGCCCTTGAGTATCTCCGTGTTTTCAATGATACTTTTTAAATACTCGATACGCTTGAGGAGCTCGGTATACTCGGCGATGAGTTTGTCCCGTTCCATATTGGTCAAACGTTGCAGGCGCATGTCCAATATGGCCTGGCTCTGGATGTCGCTGAGTTGGAATCGCTCGCTGAGGCGCTGTTTAGCATCATTTGGTGTTTTGGATGACCTGATGATGGCGATGACATCTTCGATGTTATCCAACGCAATGCGCAGACCTTCGAGGATATGGGCCCGGTATTCGGCCTTGTTCAGTTCAAACCGGGATCTGCGGACAATGACTTCTTTGCGGAAATCGATGAAGTATTCAAGGATCTGCTTGAGGTTCAGCGTTTTTGGTCTGTTATTGACCACCGCGAGCATGTTGATTCCGAAACTGGTTTGCAGAGAGGTGAATTTATAGAGCTGATTGATGACCACATCCGCATAGATATTTTTTTTGAGGTCAATAACGATGCGGATGCCTTGCAGGTTGGATTCATCGCGCAGATCGCTGATGCCTTCAATCTTGTTCTCGTTCACCAAGTCGGCGATTTTTTCCACCAGATTGGATTTATTCAGGGCATAGGGAATCTCGGTGACTACAATGGATTCCAAATCTTTTTTGCGTTCTTCCACATGGATGCGGGCCCGGATTTTTACGCTTCCTCTGCCGGTTCTGTAGGCCTCGGCGATGCCTGCCTTGCCATAAAGCAGGCCTCCCGTGGGAAAATCAGGAGCTTTGACCTGGGTCATCAGGTCCGTGATGGTTGCGTCCGGGTTAGCCAAAAGCATAAGTACGGCATTAACGATTTCCGTAAGGTTGTGCGGAGGAATATTGGTGGCCATACCCACTGCAATGCCCGAGGAACCGTTAATGAGCAGATTGGGCACCTTGGTGGGCAAGACGACAGGTTCTTCTAGGCTGTTGTCATAATTGGGCCTGAAGGCCACGGTGTCCTTTTCTATGTCCGCCAGGAATTCTCCCGCCAGACGGGACATGCGTGCTTCTGTGTATCTCATGGCCGCTGCGGAATCACCGTCAATGGAGCCGAAGTTTCCCTGTCCATCCACGAGGGGATCGCGCATGTTGAAATCCTGGGCCATGCGGACCAAAGCGTCGTACACTGCTGAATCGCCATGAGGATGGTATTTACCAATAACATCACCAACGACACGGGCTGATTTTTTATATGCCCGGTTGTAGGTATTGCCGAGTTCGTGCATGGCAAAGAGAATCCGGCGATGTACGGGCTTGAGACCGTCGCGTACATCCGGAATTGCCCGTCCCACAATGACGCTTAGGGAATATTCCAGATATGACTTTTTGATTTCTCGTTCTATACTGACATCGTTTAGCACAATTTCCTCACTTGCAAAATTCTACCCGTGACCGACACGGGAGCACGTATATACGCTTAGATGGGACGGAACCGGGCGGTATCTGAACGCCGCCGTGGGTTCTCGTCTAAATATCGAGATCTGTTACGGATAGGGCATTTTTGATAATAAAATCGCGCCTGGGTTCTACTTTGTCGCCCATGAGTTTGACAAAGAGCTCGTCAGCTTCGATGGCGTCATTAATGGTTACGCGCAGAAGATTCCGGGTTTCCGGGTCCATCGTGGTTTCCCAAAGCTGTTCCGGATTCATTTCACCCAAACCTTTGTAGCGCTGGATGCTTAGCCCCTTTTTGGCATCTTCCATGACTTTATTCAGGAGTTCGAAAGGATTTTTGGCTACGATCTTTTCCCCTTCCTCAGTTCCCTTGGGGCCGTTGAGAATGGTAAAGGACAGACCGGGACTTTGTTCCCGCAGTGATTGATAGAATTCGTAGGTGGTCTTGTAGAGTTTGGAGTTGAAAAATTCTGAAGCAATCCGCACGGTGTGTTCGTTTTTATCCACAAAGTGAAGAAAGATACGCTGATCTTCATCTTCTTCTTCCAGCGTTTCCGTGGACACCTCAAGGGTGTACTCCAGACCGGCCATGTAGGCCTGCAGGTTTTCCAGTTCGCCGTTATGACAGCTTTCGGGAGAAAGTCTGGTCTGGAATCCGAACAGGTGGCGGGAGAGGTCTGTATCGATCCCGATATTGGCAATGTCCATGACATTGTCCCTGATCTGGGAAATGGTGGTCAACAGGGTTTGCAGTTTTTCCCCATTGAGAATTTCACCGTTTTCCGGCTGGATGAATTCATCTGTGCTTACCCGGTTAATCAGAAACAGATCCATCTCACGTTCATCCGTGATATACTGTTCAAATTTACCTTTGCTTACCCGGTAGAGGGGAGGTTGAGCTATATACACATATCCCTTGTCGACCATTTCCTGATACTGTCTGAAAAAGAAGGTCAAAAGCAGGGTTCGGATATGGGCCCCATCCACATCGGCATCGGTCATGATGATAATTTTGTGGTATCTGAGTTTGTCCAGATTGATGACATCTTCGCCGATACCTGCGCCCATGGCGGTGATAAGGGCTTTGATTTCTTTGTTCTTGAGCATTTTGTCGAAGCGGGTTTTTTCCACGTTCAGGATTTTACCCCGCAAGGGCAGGATGGCCTGGAATTTTGAATTTCTCCCCTGTTTGGCTGAACCTCCTGCAGAATCGCCCTCAACGATGAAGACTTCACAGTCTTCCGGGTTTTTGCTCTGACAGTCGGCCAGCTTGCCGGGCAGGGAGTGGTCGCCCAACGCACCCTTGCGCCGGACCATTTCTCTGGCTCTGCGGGCGGCGATTCTGGCCCTGGAGGCATCCACGACTTTTTCCAGAATCAGTTTGGCTTCTTTGGGGTTTTCGGCAAAAAAGGAAGACAATTGTTCGTAGACGATACCGGCAACAATGCCTGCCACTTCGCTGTTGCCCAGTTTTGTCTTGGTCTGTCCCTCGAACTGGGGATCGGGAATACGGACATTGACGACGGTGGTCAGTCCCTCACGGACATCATCTCCGGAAAGTTTTTCTTTAAATTTTTTGGGGAGGTCCGTATTTTGAATATAGGTATTAATAGCCCGTGTCAGACCGGAGCGGAAGCCCTGCAGGTGAGTTCCTCCCTCCCTTGTCCTGATATTGTTGGCAAAGGTGAACATATTTTCTTTGTACCCAGTGGAATATTGCATGGCAAATTCCACAAATACGTTCTCTACCTCACCTTTGCCGTAGATGACGTTATGAAATCCTTTTGTTTCGTTGGTGTCAGATACAAAGGAGGTGATTCCTCCTTCATCATGAAAGCTATGTGTGTTCTGGGTTTTTTCATCGGTAAATTCGATAGCCAAGCCTTTATTGAGATAGGCAAGTTCCTGGAATCGTTTGGCAAGGACCTCATAAGAAAAATTCAGGTCTTCAAATATCTCTTCATCAGGCCTGAACCGGATGGTGGTTCCCGTGCGGTCAGTTTCGCCGACAATCTGAAGTTCGGAAACAGGTACGCCCTTCTCATATTTCTGCCGGTATTTCTTGCCATTGCGATGGATGGTTACTTCCAGCTCTTCGGACAGGGCATTCACCACTGAGACGCCTACGCCGTGCAGTCCGCCCGAAACCTTGTAGCTGTTGTTGTCAAATTTGCCTCCGGCATGGAGCATGGTCATGACTACCTGTACGGCGGGAATTTTTTCCTTGGGATGGAGATCCACGGGGATTCCCCGACCGTTATCCGAGACGGTTACGCTGTTGTCCAGATGAACCCGAATCTTGATCCGGTTACAATATCCGGCCATGGCCTCATCTATACTGTTATCGACCACTTCATAGACCAGGTGATGCAAGCCGTGGGTATCTGTGCTGCCTATATACATGGCCGGTCGTTTGCGAACGGCAGATAACCCTTCCAGAATCGTGATGCTTCCCGCATTGTAATCAGAATTTGTCTGTTGTGTGCTCATACGTATTGTATTCTCTGGGCGGTTTGGCCCTTGTAAAAATCGGCGTTAATGTGTCGGAGGATTAAAAGAAGAGAGTATAAAGAGGAATTCGCTTCCTGTCTAGGAGGTCTCTTCTTCGGTGTAATAGGTATCTTCTGTGACCTCTACGGGCATGGTAATGACGAAATAATCATGGTCGTCAGGCCCGGTCACCTTGCAAGGCTCAAGAGGACCGGCAAACTGGATGGTTATTTTCGTGGACTTGAAGTGGGACATGATTTCCAGGAGCACCTTGGTGGGAATCGCAATCACATCCAGGTCGCCCTCAAAACGGGCGGCGATGATTTCCGAACCTTCACCGAATTCCTGGCCATGGCATGTCAGTCCCAGTTCGGTTGGACTGAAATGCAGGTATACCGAGCGGCTGGATTCGGTGTTGAACAGAAGAATCCTTTCCAGGGCATCCACAAATTCATATTTGTCCAGCTCAATGGAGGTCCGGAAAAGGCCCTCGTAGTGTTGGATGAAATTGCGGTAATCAGGAAAATCATAGGTTCGGCGAGGAACGCTTAGGGTTTCGTGGCCACTTGCAGAACGCATGAAAATTCTTTTGTTCGTCAGACTGACCAGGATGTCTTCTGGTCTGATCCATTTGCCTATTTCGTTCAGATCGTTTTTGGAGATGAGCATCCCTGTTTCTCCCAGGGCTGCATGGATATCGGACACGGCAAATTGCATAAGTCCAAACTGGTGGCCGTTCATACCGCAGACTTCGATTTCATCGTTTTCCAGGGGGCTGAATTTGATACAGTTCATGGCCCCCATATCCTCTTCGCTGCTTATGCAAAACGCAATGCGTTCGATAATATTCTGGAAAAGTTCTCCGGACCAGATGATCCCGTTTTCCTCGGGGAATACTTTGAATTCCTGGAACCAGCTGGGATTATTGATGGGCAGTTTGTATTTGCGCTTGCCATGGTAAACCATGACGTTCGTATCGCCGGAGTTGGCTTCAAAGGTTATTTCCCCTGGAGGAAGTTTGCGGATCAGGTCGCTGAATTTTTTACCATGAACTCCTATCCGACCGGCCTCCTGGATGTGGGCTGGATATGTCCCTACAAATTCGATGTTGGAATCCGTGGCCATGATCGTGAGGGCATTGTCCCTGGTTTCCAGCCAGACAGTCCGCAAATATGCTGTCCCCGTTTTGACGGGAATGATATTGGCGGCTTCCTGGACTCCTTCGATGATATCTTCTTTGAGTACCTGACATTTCATGACGAACTCCTTGTGGTCGTGGACATTGCAGGATGCAACTCATATGTTTGATCCGAGTGTGGATTCAGAAGGTGAATCCTATGAAAAAGGCAGCAAAATACATCTGACTGCCCGGACGTTTCTTCCGGGACGTTAATTATTTTTTTGTCCAGAACAGCATCTGTGGCGGAGTGGTTCCTACGCTTCAGCAGAAGCCTTGTCTCCTGCGTAGCATTGCTTGGATAGAACGTGCAAAAGACCTTTGATATCGGGGTCTTCCCGCTTGAGCTTCTCGATTTTTCGACAGGCATAAATGACTGTGCTGTGATCTTTACCCCCAAAGACACTCCCAATATGGGGAAATGAATATTTCAGGAGTTTGCGACAAAGATACATGGCCGTCTGGCGGGCCAGGACAATATTGTGATGACGTTTGGCTGAAAAAATATCGACTTCGGGCACGTTCATGTTTTCAGCGACAATGGAGATGATCAGGTCATGGGTGATTTCCGTTTTCGGAGATTCAAGACCCTGAAGGATATTTTGAAAATCATCCTGCTCCATGCGCGGTGAAACGAGTTTTTGGAATGCGAGGATTTTTAAGAGACACCCCTGAAGGCTTCTGAAGTCAAAAAAATGTTGCGCCAGGGTAAGCATTTGGTCTGTCGTGAGCTCAATGTTTCTGTCCTTGCAGGTGGTTTGTACAAATTGCAGGCGGACATCCAGGTCCGGCTGTTTCAATGCGACCATGAGTCCCCATTCCAGGCGGGATTTGAGGCATGGTTCCAAAAAATCCAGGCTGCCTATCCGTTCACTGGTTGTCAGGATTATTTGTTTTTTTTGATCATGAAATGCATTGAAAATGAAAAGAAAATCATGCTGCATCTCCGGGAACGACTGCATCTCATGAAAATCATCCAGGATGAAAATTTCATAGGATGTCAACGAACGTAATGATTTTTCTTTTTGAGTATATATTTTTCTGAGATCTTCAAATGATCCAAAGAATATTTTTTTTTCACTATATTTTTGTGTAAAAGCATTAAACATCGCTTTACAAAGATGTGTTTTGCCTGAACCACTTTCTCCATAGAGAATAAATGGATTGTATATAGCGTTTTTTTCTACAACCTCTTTTGCTGATGCCAATGGAAAATAGTTTTTATGGTTTACTAAAAAAGTATCAAAAGTAAAAAAGGTCTCGTTTGACGTAGGTGGGATACTCGGTTGTATAGTATTTGTGAGTGTATTTTTTTTGTTCTGGGTATGTAATACCTTATATTCTGTGTGCATTTCTTTTTGAAAACATTTTGAAACGGCATGTTCAAAAGGTTCTTTAAAGGTATCTAAAAACATGTTTAAAAAAAAGACATGCGGAAAAATTACTAGCAATGTTGATTCATTACAAGATATTTCAAGGGGATCGAACCATTTCCGGATGTCTTTTTCAGGAAATTGTTCACAAAGAACATCCCGGATTTCCATAATTTTCACGAAAATTTCACCAAAAAGCATGTAAGACTGTTGGGATTGAAATATTTGCTCACACGAACGGATTACGGTAGAAGCGGATTCATTATTGCTGACGAGGAGGAGTCATGGAAAAAGTATACGAAGTCCACAAGACCATTGCGGAAATCAATGAAAAAATAAAAAAAGGCAAAGCCGTTGTCCTGAACGCTCAGGAAATGACGAAACTAGTTCGGAGTGAGGGCAAGGTCAAGGCCGCAAAGGTCGTTGATGTTGTTACTACGGGGACCTTTTCTCCCATGTGTTCTTCGGGGATGTTGTTTAATATCGGTCAGCGCCCGCCGACCATCAAGACCTCCAAGGTCTGGCTTAACGGGGTGCCTGCATTGGGTGGTCTGGCGGCGGTGGATTCGTATCTCGGGGCCACGGAACCTTCAGATGATGATCCCTTGAACAAGGTGTATCCCGGAGCTTTTAAATACGGCGGCGCCCATGTTATTGAAGATCTGGTCAAGGGAAAATCCGTGCATCTCAAGGCCGAGGGGTACGGAACGGACTGTTATCCCCGTAAGCACCTGGAGTGCGATATTACCCTCAAAGAGCTGCGGGACGCCATTCTGCTCAATCCGCGCAACGGGTATCAGAATTATAATTGTGCTGTAAACAGCACCGACCGGATAAAATATACCTATATGGGCCCACTCAAGTCCAGGTTTGGCAATGCTAATTTTGCCACAGCCGGTGCTCTGAGCCCTTTATTTAACGATCCCTATTTCAAGACCATTGGCCTGGGTACACGGATTCTTTTGGGGGGAGGTATCGGCTACGTGCTCGGACCAGGAACCCAGCATGTCCCTAATCCTGAACGCAATGAACGGGGGCTTCCCATGACCGGGGCCGGTACCCTTATGGTTAAAGGGGATTTGAAACAGATGGATGCCAAATTTTTGCGCGGGGTGAGTATTGTCGGATATGGGGTTTCCATGGCCGTGGCCCTGGGCATTCCCATTCCTATCCTCAACGAGGAAATGGCCTGGTTCACGGGGGTGGCTGACGAGGATATCCAGATGCCCGTGGTTGATTATGGCTATGACTATCCCCGGGCCAATGGCAATATCTTAAAACATGTCACCTTTGCCGAGCTCAAGAGTGGAACCATTGAACTGAACGGTCGGGAGATCCCGACCATACCCGTAACCAGCCACACCAGATCGTTGGAAGTGGCTGATCTGCTTAAAAGATGGATTGAGCAGGGAAAATTTTTGCTTACCGAGGCCCAGGAAAAGATACCTGCGTGGTAAATTCGTTCTTTTTTTTCTGTTAGAGACTCGACTTTCGGGGTTTATTTTGCCCCTCAAAATGAAAAGAACATTTTGAAATAACTGAGTTTTTTACTTGAAGAGATCCTTGTATTCTAGTATTTCTGTTGTTCTCACGCAATAGAACACCAAAAACAAGGATCTCGCATGCAAGATACAAACAAAGCCATTGATTTGCAAATAGTAAAGCATGAATGTGCGAACAGGATTGATTCGTTTTTTAAGAGATTTCGAATCGCAACTCATGCAAGTAACTCTCGAATAAAAAAAGCAAAAGGATATTCCGCAGTCTCTATTCTTCAGAGCTTATTTATTCTTCCGTTTATTGGAAAAAATATTTACCGAAACATTGTTATCAATCCTGATCGTGAAATTAGTAAAGATGCTATATATGATTTTCTTCGATCAAGTCGTTTTAGCTGGAGAAAATTCCTTTTGGCTTTAGCATTTCAATCCTATGAAATGATTGACAATTTAACAAGTAAAGAACGTGAATCGGTGCTTATCTTTGACGATTCAACGATTTCACGTCCTCGTTCGAAAAACGTTGAGCTTTTGGCCAAGGTTTTTGATCACACAACCGGGAGATATTTGAGGGGTTTCAGGATGCTCACCATGGCCTGGTCTGATGGGTCGACATTATTGCCCCTTGATTTTGCTCTTCTGTCATCCACAAAAAAGAAAAATCGATACCAAGAAGCTTCTGAAAAGTTGGATAAACGAACATGCGGTGCCAGACGACGACAAGAAGCCGTGACCAAGGCTACAGATCTCGTTACTCCTATGATTGAACGGGCGTTATGCGCTGGGATCAAGGCCAAATATATCCTCATTGACAGTTGGTTCGGGGTACCTTCTTTGATTGCCAAGGCACGCAAGCACTTGCATGTCATATGTATGGTCAAACGAACCCCGAAAATCCATTATATCTTCGAGGGGCAAGAACTAAGCGCGATACAAATTTACCGTAAAATTCGAAAACGCAGAGGAAGAGCAAAAATCCTTGCTAACGCTCAAGTGCAGATGAAAGACGGAGGCGCTGCAAAACTAGTTTTCGTCCGTAACCGACACAAAAAAGACTGGCTGGTTTTGCTATGTACGGATGAAAATCTACCAGACGATGAAGTCGTTCGGATTTACGGTCGGCGTTGGGATATCGAAGTTTTCTTTCGAACAGCTAAACAACATCTTGAACTGGAAAAAGGCTGTCAAAGCCGAGATTTCGATGCTCTTATCGCACATACGAGCATCGTTATGACCAGATACATTTTTCTCTGTATAGAAAAACGTCGGATAGATGATCCAAGAACTCTTGGCATCCTATTTCATCATTTCTGCCAAGAAGCGGAAGACTGTACCCTGATTGAGGCTCTCGGAAAAATTCTCGGCGTAGTTATAGAAAATCTGCATGAACTCAAAAACTTACCTGCAAATATCCTTGTCAGAATTTTGGAGCTATTTCAAAAAAATATATACAACTATGCCCATGAAAAAGGTCTTATTCTCAATGAAAATAGCATGTTAACTGCTAAACGCTAACCCCGAAAGTCGAGTTAGAGATTCATACCAATAAAGGCCCGGTGTTTTTCAGACATCGGGCCTTTAAATATCAAGCTGCAGGTATTTCCGTGTATATGGTATTCACCGCCTCAAACAGTTTGTCTAAGGGCTTCCCGCCAGCCTGAACAATGGCTATGACCCGTGCAAGTTCTTCCGGATGTTCCTGAGCCAGGGTCATAAATGCTGTCATGATATCGGGTGTAATATCCATGCATTCTCCTTTATTTTTGTATGTGTAAAAATCTTATTTATGGTTTTGCAGTTCTTCAAGGACAAGATACAGAGCCTGAGTGCCGCGTTCTTCCAGTCCCAGGGCCTCGGCATGTTTATAAAACTTGTGGACCAGCGCAAGGCCGGGGAGGCTTAGTCCCATGGCCTGGCTTTCTTCAAGGGCGATACCCATATCTTTTATGAAATGTTTGATAAAAAAACCAGGCTCGAAATCTTTTTTGGCGATCCTGCGTCCCAGGTTGTTAATGGACCATGAAGAGGCTGCTCCGCTGCCGATCACATCAATGACCTTATCCAGGTCCATACCTGTTTTGGCAGCATAAAGCAGAGATTCCACAACCCCGATCATGGTTCCGGCAATCAGGATCTGGTTGGCCATTTTTGTGTGCTGACCACATCCAGGCCCTCCCATGAGGGCAATATTTTTACCCATGACATGAAACAGGGGCTCGACCTGGTCAAAAGTTTTCTGCTCTCCTCCGACCATTATGGCCAGCGTTCCCTGGCGGGCTCCCAGATCACCACCGGATACCGGCGCATCCAGCGAAGCCTTACCTCCTTGTGCCGCTGCCGCATGAATTTTTTGGGCCAGGGAAGGGTGGGAGGTGGTCATATCCACCATTATCCCGCCTTCAGCCAGGGTGGATAGCGCCCCTTGTTCTCCCAAAATGACCTTTTCCACGTCAGCGGGGAAGCCGACGATGGAGAAGACAATATCACATCCTTGGGCCAGCTCGGCGGGGGAATCACACCACACGGCCCCTTTGCCCACTAAAGGGGCTGCCTTATCCCGACTGCGGTTGTAGACCCGCATGGGATATCCGGCTTCAATGAGATGCATACACATAGGGCTGCCCATGACGCCCGTTCCGATCCAGCCGATTTGTTCCTTGCTCATAATAGAAAATCTCCTTGGAAATAATGCGTAACACTGTATCAAATATGCCGCACGCAGGACTCCAGTATGTATACTGGTTGTGCCGGGACTGCTACGATGTCTGTCTGCAGGTGTATGTGCTCAACCGTCGGCCAGAAATCCTTTCCGTACTGCTGAATGGATCAGGGATTCGGCAAATTCCCAGAGCTCGGGTGAGGCCTCTTTGATTTTGGCCATCCGTTGTTGGACCTGGCTTTTTCGGGTGCCATGGCATTTCCACGTCCCGCCCTGGGAATAGTAATTATGTAATAAGGGCATGAGTCGGTCCATGGAGTTGGCAAATCTGGCTTCTTTGGTTTTTCCCTGTTCAAATTCTTCCCAGGCGGTTTTGAGTTCCTGGTGCTGATCGGGAGGTAACAGCCCGAAGATGCGTTTGGCCGCATCCTGTTCCCGCACGGCCTTATCCGTATAACCCTCTTCGTCATAGGCAAAGGTGTCGCCGGCATCGATTTCCACAATATCGTGAAGCAAGAGCATCTGTTCCACGCGGTACAGGTCGATGCCCGATGCGTAATCCTTGCCCAGAACCATGGCCATCATGGCCGTATGCCAACTGTGTTCGGCGGAATTTTCCTGCCGCATGCTGGGGATAATCCGGGATTGGCGCAGGATGTCCTTGAGTTTATCCAGTTCCAGCAGAAATGTTATCTGTTTATGGAAACGTTCTGTGTTCATGCGCCTGTTTATACTCATTGTTGTTGTGGAATACAACTATGTGTGCCTCTATGATTGTTGTGTCCCGAAAAGCATCCTGAAAGCTGGCCTATGGCAGGTATGCAGGATGCACACTCTCCTCCGTTTTCCTTTGTTTTTCCTTGGTAGTCCTCCCTTTTTTTTCTTTGTAATTCAAACCTGTCCTCGTCTATGCCGTAATGCTTGTTTTTCTCATCTCCCGGGGATTGGAAAAATGGGGAATTCATGAATGGTCTTTACATATTCTACCGGGATTATTGTGTTTATAGGGAATTTTTCCGGAAATTGCTGTCGTATTTTTCTGGCCACATTAGTGGGCATTGTGTGCCCTGAGGTGGCCACTCATGTTCGATCATGGTGTGCAGTTCTCCTTTTTATTTGGATACAACATATTGATAGGTCATATCCATTTTAGCGATGGATTATCTTAAATGTATTTGCTCCTGTAATATACTATTTTGTATCGAATCTGTATATAGTATTGAATCGTATTTATTGTATTTTTGGATATATTTGATTTTTATATAGGGATAGTAAAAAGATCATGATATTTTTTATTTGACATTTTTTTTCAATAGGTATCTATGATGTCGGTTACTTAATAGTTTTTTATTACGCAACTATTCATTATTCTTTTATAAATAAAATAATTGAAATATAAAATATATGCGTATTGAAATTTATTGTTATATTAAAAATTAGAAATTATTATTCTCATATATAGTAAAAATAACCAACAATATTTTTATTGTTTAGTAATGATCAATTATCTCTTGTAATATGAATCATATAATTTAAAACAATAGGCGAGTGTATAATATTTTTAGAGGAATGATGTCACTATCATTGCAGAGGAGGAAACAATGGCAAAAGTAGGCGTGTATGTTTGTCACTGCGGGTCCAATATTGCCGGAGTTGTTGATGTGGCGGCAGTACGGGAGTACGCTGAAACATTACCCGACGTGGTCGTGTCCAGGGAATATCTGTTCATGTGCTCGGACCCCGGTCAGGAATTGATCCGCAAGGACATTAAAGATGGTCTTGTGGACAGGGTGGTTGTGGCTGCCTGCACCCCCAGGACCCATGAGCCCATCTTCCGTAAGGCTCTGGAAAGTGCGGGGTTGAATAAATATTTTTTTGAGATGGCCAATATCCGGGACCAGGACAGCTGGGTTCACGGGGATGATCACGCAGGGGCCACGCGTAAAGCCAAACAGTTGGTAGCCAGCGCCGTGGCAAAGGCGGCCAATCTGGAAGCACTGGAAGACACCTATGTCGACGTGACTCAGGCGGCCATGGTGGTGGGTGGAGGGGTTGCGGGTATTTTTGCGGCCCTGGATTTAGCGAATATGGGCCACAAGGTATATCTGGTAGAAAAGGAACCTTCCATCGGCGGGGTCATGGCCCAGTTGGACAAGACATTCCCCACCAATGACTGCTCAGCCTGTATTCTGACTCCGATCATGGTTGAAGTGGGCACCCACCCGAATATTGAAATGCTGACCTATGCCGAAGTGGAGGATGTGGACGGTTATATCGGCAATTTCAAGGTCAAAGTGCGTAAGAAACAGACGTATGTTGACTGGACAAAATGCACGGGATGCGGGGCCTGCGCCGAGGCCTGTCCCGCCAAGGTACCTGATAGTTTCAATTGTGGCATGAACGATCGTGGCGCGGCATATATCCATTTTCCTCAGGCCGTGCCCAAAAAAGCGGTTGTGGATATGAAGCATTGTCTGAACTGCGCCGGCCATAAGATTGGCCAGGAGCCCCGGATCAGCAAAAAAACAGGTGAACCCATGCTGGCCCCCTGTGAAAAAGCCTGTGCCGCAGACGCCATCAACCGCAGCCTGCCCTGGAATCCCGAAGGCGAACTGATCGAAATTGAAGTCGGTACCGTAGTCCTGGCAACAGGATACCGGGTCATGGAGAAGGAACATTTCAAGGAGTACGCTCCAGATTCACCCAACGTACTCACCGCGTTGCAGATGGAGCGTCTTATTTCTGCCACTGGTCCTACGGGCGGTAAACTTTTGCGTCCCTCGGACGGAAAAAAACCCAAGGTCCTTGATTTCATCTCCTGCGTGGGTTCCAGGGATATCCGGCATCACACCTATTGTTCTCGTGTCTGCTGCATGTACATGATCAAGCAGGCCCGTCTGCTCATGGAAAAATATCCAGATCTTGAAATCTATATGCACTTTATTGACGTGCGCACTCCGGGCAAGGATTTTGACGAATATTATACCCATGCCGCGGAAATGGGCATCCATTTCATCAAGGGGAAGCCCGGCGGTATAGAAATGCTTCCCGATGATCGCCTGCGTGTCCTGGGATATGATTCGGCCATGGGAGAAAATATTGAGGTGGACGCCGATCTGGTCATTTTGGCCACGGCTATCGAGCTTCCCGAAGACGCCCAGAAACTGGCCCAGAAATTCAGCATGACCATGGACGGTTCCGGTTTTTTCAAAGAACTCCATCCCAAGCTCAAACCTGTGGATACCCCTATTGAAGGCGTTTTCCTGGCTGGATGCTGTCAGGGGCCCAAGGATATTCCCGACACCGTGGCCCAGGCCAAGGCTGCCGCGGCCTCTGCAGCGATTCCTCTGGCTCAGAAACGGGTCAAAATTGAACCGATATTGTCCGAAGTGTATCCGGAAAAATGTAGTGGTTGCGGTATCTGCGTGCCTCTGTGTCCTTACAATGCCATCAGCCTCAAGCCTTATGCTGACAGGCCCAGAGCTGTAATCGACATGACCCAGTGCAAGGGATGTGGTGTGTGTGCCTCAGCATGTCCTTCGGGAGCCATTATCCTGCACGGCTATACGGATGATCAGATTTATTCGCAGATAGCAGCGCTAACCCAATCTGCTTAGGAGGGATGTTTCATGCCAACAGTTAATCTGACCCAAATGAATACCCATGAGATCATACAAAAGGTTGTGGAATTTGGTGGTGATGGGGTGGTCAAGTGCATCCAATGCGGTGCCTGCGCATCCATCTGCCCCGTATCCCATGCGGGTTTTCCCCTGTTTTGCAAACAGCTGATCCGTAAAGTCCAGACCGGTTATGAAGAGGAAATTTTGGATGATCCTTCCACGTGGGCCTGTGTGGCCTGCAATCGCTGTGTGGAGGTTTGCCCCCGGGGCGTCAATCCCACAGAGGTTATTTTTGCATTCAGGCGGATTCAGGCCAACGAACTGGCCATCTCCACCTCATCGCTCATGAGTCAGTCCAATCTTTATGAAAAGGGCCATGCTGTCCTTTCCGGTGAATCTAAAAAGCTTAGAGTCAAGGTAGGCCTTCCGGAAAATCCGCCCACCTCGGTGAACGACGAAAAGGCCCAAAAAGAGATCCAGACCCTGCTCGACAACAGCCCCATGGCTGATCTGGGAATATTCTAATGCGACAAGGAGAAAAGCCCATGGAAAAATGCGGATTATATCTGGGGTGTAATATTCCTTTCAAGGCCCCTGACATAGAACAATCGTTGCGTCAGGTCTTTCCCCCTCTGGGAGTGGAAGTCGTGGACCTTCCCGGTGCATCCTGCTGCCCCGCCTGGGGTACAGCCCCTTCGTTCGATATTGACACCTGGTTGGCTCTCTCGGCCCGGAATATTGCCCTGGCTGAGAAACAAGGCGTGGATGTGATGACCGGTTGTAACAGCTGTTTTGGGGTATTGTCCGAAGCCAAACATGTTATTGATGCCAGTGCGGCCAAAAAAGACGTGGTCAACGAAAAATTGGCCACCATTGATTCGGCCTATGCGGGCAGTTCCAAAATTTATCATATCGGGCATATCCTGCATGAAAAAATCGGTACCGAGAAGATCAAGAAAAACCTCAGGTATTCGTTGGACGGTCTTACCGCTGCTGTCCAACCCGGTTGTCATCTCCTGTGGCCCACCAAGAGTATGGAGGTTACTGAAGAGAATCCTTTTTTCCCGACCATGCTCAGCGACCTTTGTGGCGCTTTGGGGTTACGTGCACCCACCTACAGTAATATAGAAGCCTGTTGTGGTATGGGTGCCATGCGCAGCACGGATCAGGAAAAATCCTTTATCCTGGCCAAGGAAAAGCTGGTACGCATGAAGGAAGAGCTTAATCCGGACATGATCGTAACTACCTGTTCCTCCTGCTATCTTCAGCTGGATGGTGCTCAGAAAATCTTCAGAGATCGGGGAGAGATCGATTTCGAGATTCCGGTCTTTTATTATACCCAGCTTCTGGCCCTGTGCATGGGGGCTGATCCGGCAGAGGTGGCTTGCATCAGCGATACTCCAAGGGCCGCCATTATTGCTGAAATCCAAAGCGAACAACGACGCATGAAATAAGGAGGTACACGCATGGAATTTTCACCCAATATTGTTGGTTTTGCCTGCCAGTGGTGTACATATGCCGGGGCAGATCTTGCCGGAAACCTTCGTTGTAAATATCCCTCTACAGTCAAATTGATAAAGGTGCCCTGTTCTGGCCGTGTGGAACCGGAATATGTGATGCAGGCTCTGGCTCGTGGAGCAGACGGCGTTTTTGTGGGCGGCTGTCATTTTGGCGATTGTCATTACAAGACAGGCAACTACAAAACCTCGCGGCGGATGATGCTTCTTACAAAGCTTTTATCGGATATGGGCATCGCAAAGGACCGGTTTCGTCTTGAATGGATCTCCGGTGCCGAGGGGAAGAAATTTGCAGAAACCATCACTGAGTACACCGAGCAGGTCAAAAAAATCGGACCCAACCTGTTCAAGGGAGGAAAGTAGACATGGCTGATAAGATCAAATTTGCCTTTCTCCTGGCTGGCGGATGTGCTGGTTGCGAGATGGCCATGGTTGATATGTCCGAAAAACTGCTGAGTGCACTGGACCACCTCGAGATTGTGTTCTGGGCCCCCACGGTTGCGGACGTTAAATATAAAGACTTGGAGGCCATGGAAGACGGTTCCATTGATCTTGCTTTTATCGACGGTATGATCCGGTCCAGTGAGCACGAACATATCACCAGGATACTTCGGGCCAAGTCCAAGATTCTGGTTGCCTTTGGTGCCTGTGCCGCTCTGGGAGGTATTCCGGGCATGGCCAATCAGCATACCAAAAAGGAAATCTTCAACCAATCCTACTTTGATACCTTCAGTACTGATAATCCTGACAAGGTTGTCCCCCAGACCACAACGCGGGTTGATGGAAAATATGAGCTCACCCTGCCAGAATTCTATGAAAATGTCCTGAGAATCCAGGATGTGGCCGAGGTGGATTATTTCGTAGGCGGCTGTCCGCCGCATCATGATTTTATTGCCAAGGCCGTGGAAGCTATTATCGCTGGTAATCTTCCGCCCAAGGGGTCCTGGCTTACCAGCGGAAAAGCCGTGTGCGATGTGTGTAAACGCAATCCGGCCAATAAAGATATGGCCCGTACGCAGGTGTTTGAGTCCAAGCGGATTGTGGACGGTGAGCCTGATCCCGACATTTGTCTCCTGCAGCAGGGATACCTCTGCCTTGGTCCCATCACCCAGGGCGATTGCGGTGCCTCCTGCCTGAATGTGAATATGCCATGTCGCGGTTGCGGTGGGCCTATCCCCGGAGTCAAGGATTATGGGGCCAGGGCTATCAGTGCCATCGGTTCTATTCTGGGGAGTGAAGAAGCCGCTGTGCAACTCATGGAGAAGTTCCCGGATCTGACAAAACTCGTCTACCGTTATTCGCTGCCTTCGAGTTTGTTGGCCAGTAAAGAGAAATAAATCCGAAAATGCAGCGTTTTGAGGAGGTCAAACGTGAAAAAGATTGAGATAAATCCCATCACCCGACTGGAAGGTCATGGGAAAATTGCCATATTCTTGAATGACGACGGGAACGTGGACGAAGCCTTTTTTCAGGTGGTGGAGCTTCGGGGATACGAGAATTTTCTCCAGGGCATGCCCATTGAAGAGGTTCCCCGTACCGTATCCACCATTTGTGGGGTTTGTCGCGGCGTGCATTTTACCTCGGCCATGAAAGCGTCGGATCAGATTTACGGTGTGGAGCCGACTCCTGTAGCCAAAAAATTGCGCGAACTCTTTTTTAATGCTCATTATGTTGAAGATCACGCCGTTGTGCTTTACGCCTTGGGATTGCCTGATTTTGTTGTTGGTCCCGAAGCCCCGGCTGCAGAGCGTAATCTGGTTGGTCTTGTCAAAGCTGTGGGCGCTGAAATCGGACGTGATGTACTTACCAAACGGGCTTCGGCTGTAAAGATTTTCGAGATGCTCGGTGGCAAGCCCATTCATCCTGTGGCCGCCGTCCCCGGCGGGTGGTCCAAGAAGATCACTGAAGCCGAGCGTCAGCAGCTCATCGCCTGGTCCAAGGACCTGGTGGAGCTTGGTAAACTGACCATCAATGTCTTTGATAAAATCGTACTTCAAAATCCCAAATATATGGAACTTGTCACCGGCGATATGTACAAGGTCACAACCAATTATATGGGCACGGTGAACGAAAAGGGCCAGATCGCTTACTATGATGGCATCCAGAAGGTTGTGGACCCCAAGGGCAAGGAGATCGCATCCTTTACAGGCAAAGAATATCTGGATGTCATTTCCGAGCGGGTGGTTCCCTGGAGTTATCTGAAGGTTCCCTATCTCAAACAGATGGGATGGAAGGGGATTGTGGAAGGTGCCGGGACCAGTTTGTACAGCGTCGGGCCTTTGGCCAGATTCAATGTAGGTAACGGCATGGATACCCCGCTGGCCCAGGAGGCCTATGAACAGTTCATGGATACCTTTGCCTCCCGGCCGGTGCATTATGTCCAGGCCTACCACTGGGCACGGGCCATTGAACTTTTGAATGCCGCAGAAAAATGTTTCCAGCTGGCTCAGGACCCGGAGTTGACCGATCCCAACACCCGTGCGGAACTGGGCAAGGTGACCGGAGAAGGCGTGGGCATCACCGAAGCTCCCCGGGGAACCCTGATCCATCATTACAAGACTGACGACAAGGGCATTGTCACCAACGCCAACCTCATTGTGGCCACAACCCACAACAAGGGACCCATCAATATCGCAGTACGCAAGGCGGCCAAACACTTTATCAAAGACGGTAAGGTGGATGACGGTATTCTGAACTATATTGAAATGGGTTTTCGACCCTACGATCTCTGTCTGGCCTGTGCCACCCATGCCGTTGGTCAGGCGCAGACCCCCTTATCCATTGATGTTTTTGACAGTCAGGGGGCGTTGCACAAAACATTGAACAATTTCTAATCCTTTTACCAGAGAACGGGGAACCGTGTCTCTCAGGTTTCCCGTTCCCGACGGCAGGCAGCATGCATACAGAAACATTGGTACTTGGTCTGGGCAACCCGTTGTTGCAGGATGATCGTGTGGGTATCCGGGCCGTGGAGCTCTTGAGGGAACAGCTGATTCCTGTTCCCACCGAGGTGCTCTTTACTGTGGGTTTTGAAGTTGTGGACAAGGTTATGGGCAGGGAACGGGTGATTATCGTGGATGCTTCAACGACGGGAAATGTCCCGGGAACCATCACCGAGGTGAGCGTGGAGGATATCTTTGCCACCCATACCCTGCGTAATTCCCACGCCATGACCCTGGGAACCACACTCAAGACGGGATACACCCTGTTTCCGGACAGAATGCCCAAAGATATCAAAATAATGCTTATCGAGGCCGATGATATTGATCATTTTTCGGATCGATGTACTCCGGATGTGGAACAGGCCGTGCACGATGTTGTGCGGCGCATCATTGGGTATATTGCTTGAAGATGCCTTGGATGCTGGATAATAACGATATTTTTGTTAAAAAAAATCTTTCTTGACAAGTGTTGAAAAATTTAGATAGAAGCTCCCCACACATTGCGTAGGCGCGTAGCTCAGTGGGAGAGCACTTGCTTGACGTGCAAGGGGTCAGGAGTTCAACCCTCCTCGCGCCTACCACTTACAACGTCATGACAATGAGGGAGGCTTTCGCCTCCCTCATTTGTTTCAAGCATATAAGATTGGCGGCAGAGATGATTAACGTAAATGGTGAAGAAATAGAAGTCCTTGCAGGGCAGACCTGTAAGGATGTTTTGGCGCAGGTGCTTTCCGGGAAGAAGTTTAAATCGACTGTGGGATGTCTCTGTGACGGCATGGCCATGGATTTGTCCCGCGAGGTTCCTGCATCGTGTCAGGAAATGGAGCCCATTTTTCTGGAAAGTAAGCAGGGCTTGGATCTTGTCCGGCACAGCGCCGCACATGTTATGGCCGAAGCAGTCAAAGAACTCTTTCCCACGGCCAAAGTGACAATCGGCCCTGCCATTGAAAACGGTTTTTATTACGATTTCGATTACGAGCGTTCTTTTACCCCCGATGATCTTGAGGCCATTGAAAAAAGAATGTCGGCCTCCATCGCCGCCAACCAGCCCTTTGTGCGGACCGAGATGTCGGCCACGGACGCAAAAAAAATGTTTTTGAGTAAGGGCGAGACATATAAAATTGAAATTATTGATGATCTTGGTGCAGACACCATTTCTCTGTATACCCATGGAAATTTTACAGATCTCTGCCGAGGACCGCATTTGCCCAGTACGGGTTTTATCAAGGCCTTTAAACTGACCTCCGTTGCCGGTGCCTATTGGAGAGGGGATGAAAAGAAGCCCATGCTCCAAAGGATCTATGGAACTGCCTTTGCAACGTCCAAAGATCTCAAAAAATATTTGTTCCTCATGGAAGAGGCTA
>Ga0265294_10002829_pt1 | contig 22535 bp, 15 predicted proteins | sample MunlanPumphouse3_FD_192504 | JGI IMG/M metagenome (GOLD analysis project Ga0265294, IMG submission 192504) | Groundwater microbial communities from a municipal landfill in Southern Ontario, Canada - Pumphouse #3 | ecosystem: Environmental > Aquatic > Deep subsurface > Groundwater | place... | reverse complement strand
GATTTAATTATTGCAATGATAGGTTTCTATCTATTAATGTCTGTACTAGGTATGAGTTTTTGGCTCAAAATAATTTCTGCTGTGGCTTTTGCTTTTTGTTCTTATAATTTTCAGATTATAATAGTTGGTCATGCTACAAAGATGATGGCTATTTCTTTTATTCCTTATGTTTTTGCTTCTGTGATTTATGCTTATAGAAAGAAAAAGTTACTAGGAGCTGCCTTTTTTGGTATAACATTTATGTTGGAGATTATTTCTAACCATCCTCAAATAACTTATTATTTGGGTATTGCTGTCTTTTTCTATATACTATCTGAATTTTATACAGCTTATAAAAATAAGTCTATAGCAAATTTTTTAAAAGTTTCAGCTTTAATTATTTTTACGGGAATGTTGGCTTTAGGGTCTACTGCAAGTAAGATGCTTCCCTTGTGGGATTATACCAATCATACAATGCGAGGGGGTTCTGAGATAAAAGAAGAGAATCAAAATAAAAAGGGTCTAGATTTGAATTATGCAACTCAGTGGAGTTATGGTATAGGTGAAACAATGAATCTATTAATACCTAATTACAAGGGAGGTCCTTCTTCTAGTGAATTAAGCGAAAATTCTGAAACATATAAATTTCTAGCTCAAAATGCAGGTGAGTCAAAGGCTAAGGATATTGTTAAAAACATGCCTACTTATTGGGGTGACCAAGCTTTTACTGCTGGTCCTATGTATATGGGTGCTATTTCAATATTCTTTTTTGTTTTGGCATTTTTTATAATAACTGGTCCAGCCAAATGGTGGATAGTGGGTGTTTCTGTGCTGTCATTATTGTTAGCTTGGGGGCATAATATGATGTGGATGTCTACGTTTTTTTATAATTATATTCCTCTTTATAGCAAATTTAGGGTTCCCTCAATGATTTTAATATTGTTCCAGTTTATAATTCCTTTATTCGGGTTTTATGGATTGGGAAAGATTCTTAATAAAGAAGTAGATAAAAAGAAAGTCTTAGTTGGATTTAAATATTCATTGCTAATAGTTGGAGGCTTATGTTTTCTTTTTTTACTTCTTCCAGGTCTTGCTGGTAATTTTATTTCTACTTCGGATGGAAGTTATCCAGAATGGTTGAGAAATACTATTGTTCAAGATAGGGAATCTTTATTGAGAACGGATGCTTTACGTTCTTTAATATATGTTATATTAGGAGCTGGATCTGCTTGGTTTGCATTTACTGGTAGATTAAAAATAAAATATGCCATGCCTATTTTGGCTTTGTTAGTTTTATTCGATTTATGGGGTACTGGGAAAAGGTATCTTAATGATTCACATTTTATGAGTAAAACTACATATAATTTAGCATTTCAAAAGCGTAAAGTTGACACTGATATACTAAAAGATAAATCTCTAGACTATAGAGTTATAGATTTAACTGTTAGTACTTTTAACGATTCCCATCCAAGTTATTTTCATAAAAATATAGGGGGATATAGTGCTGCTAAACTTCAAAGATATCAAGATATTATAGATTATTATATAGCTCCAGAAATAAAAACTTTAGGACAAGCTCTCAAAGCTAGTAATGGTAATCCAGATAATTTAAGAAGTGTACTACCTTCATTACAAGTTTTAAATATGCTTAATACAAAATATTTTATATTAAGTGATTCTTATGCACTTAAAAATATAAATAATTTTGGGAATGCATGGTTTACAGATGATTATGTGTGTGTTAGTAATCCGAGAGAAGAGATTAGTTCCTTAGGCGAATATAATATAAAAGATATCTCAATTATAGGAAATGATTTTAAAAATATACTAGAGGGTAAAGAATTTATTCATGATGCTAATCGTTCAATAAAATTGTTGAGCTATTCGCCTAATAAACTTGTTTACGAGACTTCTGCTTCTTCGGAGCAATTAGCAGTATTTAGTGAAGTTTATTATCCTGGTGGATGGAAAGCTAGTATTGATGGAAAAGGAATTCCTTTATTTAGAGCTAATTATATACTTAGATGTGCTATAATTCCAGCTGGAAATCATAAGGTTGTAATGACTTTTGAGCCTCGTATAAATCAAATAGGATATGATATATCCTTAATATGTTCTATACTTTTATTATTGTTACTGTTAATTTCTATAGGTTTTTCAGTTGGAGGGAATAAGAGTAAAGAAGATAAAAAAAATCATCTATAAATTTAAAATTATGAAAAAATTTATTCTTACAATAGGTCGCCAATATCTTAGTGGAGGTAGATATATAGGAGAGAAATTAGCTAGAGAATTAAATGTACCATTTTATGACAAGAAGATAATTAATTTAGCTTCCAAAGAAAGTGGTATATGTGATGAATTTTTTGAGAAAGCTGATGAATGTCCAAGTAATAGTATTTTAAATGCTCTTGCTTCTACTTTTTCAAGCACAGGATTAACATTTCATCCTAATGAATATTTGTCTAATGAATCGTTATTTTCCATTCAATCTGAAATTATTAGAAAGTTAGCTGACAAAGGAAGTTGTGTAATAGTTGGTAGGTGTGCAGATTATCTACTTCGAGAAAATAAAGATTTAATTAGGATTTTTATTTCTGCAGATATGAAAGATAGAATTTCAACTATTATGAAAAGAAATTCTGTAGATGAACATAGGGCAATAGAGATTCTTAAGAAAGCCGATAAAACTCGTTCTGGATATTATAATTATTATACTGATAAAGAATGGGGAGCTTCATCCTCTTATGATTTCTGTATAAATTCATCTAAATGTGGAGAAGAAGGAACTATAAAAATAATAAAAGAATTAATAAATTTAAAAAAATAAATATGCGTTTACAAACTTTTTTATTTATAATACTAAGCTTAATAAGTGGTAGTACTTTATTAGCTCAAAATACAAAAAACGACTCAAATTGGATTAGAACTGGTCAATTTGGATTAAGTCTTTCTCAAGTGAGTCTTTCAGATTGGGCATCAGGAGGTGAAAATAATGTGGGCTTAGAAGTGTTTGTGAATTATTCTGCCGATCTAAAAAAAGGTAAAAATATATGGAAAAATAGATTTGAATTTGCTTATGGTTTAGATAAAGGTGGGGATGATGCTACAGAAAAAACTAATGATAAATTGTATATATCATCAACTTATGGGCGAGCAATAAATAAAACTTTGTATGCGAGTGTGTCTGGAGATTTTAAGACACAATTTACAAATGGTTATAATTATAAGACGGATCCTAAAACGACTCTTTCTAAATTCTTCTCTCCAGCTTATTTGCAAATAGGTGCTGGTGCTATGTGGATTCCCAAACCTTGGATTACTATGGGATTTAATCCTGCTTCTTTTAAAGCGACTTTTGTACTTGATGATGATCTCTCCAATCAGGGAGCATTTGGTGTGGATGTAGATAAAAATGGAGAAGGTGATAAGTTGTTTTCAGAGTTTGGTGCAAGTATGAAAATAGAAGTGAAAAAAGAAATTATTAAAAATATAAATCTTTATTCCCGTTTAGAATTATTTACAAGCTATCTAGAGGATACAAAAAACGTAGATTTATATTGGGATGTACAAATAAATATGACTATTAATAAGTGGTTCGCAGCTAATATAGCCACTAATATGATTGCTGATAATAATGTGAAAATATCTAAAGAAGATGGTACAATTAGTACTAAACTTCAATTTAAAGAAGCTTTAGGTATAGGTTTGGTGTTTAATTTCTAAGCTATAATAAGTTATTTAACTTATAATATTAAGCACTAATCATTGATTAGTGCTTAATATTACGTTTATTTTTAGAATAATAGAATTGTATTTTCTTAAATGAGTAGTGACTTTTTAGTTAGGTATTAAATTATAATGATTTTAGCTTTGTATATATGCCATGATTCATTTATTGTAATATTATAATGATATTGAGTTTTGCTTCAATGATGAGTGGCTTTTATTTAGGTATTTAATTATTAGTGCTCTTTTAATTAAAATTTTATTTGCTATTATTATTTTGAAGAAGTCCCATTGTTACCCAAAAACGAAATTTTACAAGAGTGTTTGCTATTACTGGTTTTAGTATTATCATATATTTAAACCATAATACTATGGTGGCTGTCCATTTAATTCCTTCGGAAAATAATCTTTTAGAGTAAGTGTTATTATTAAGAGATCTCACTCTTTCACTTTTACCTGTTCCAAAAGCTTGATTTTTTATAAAATTCATCGTAGTCCTTTCCTCTGGAACTAAATGTAGTACTAAAACTTTTGGATAATAAACAATTTTTAGGCCTGCATCTATTATACGAAATGCTAGATCTTTTTCTTCTCCACCTACTAGTATACGTCCTACACGTCCTAGTTTTATATTAAAATCTCCACATTTTTTAAATACGCTATTCCTAAAAGTCATATTGGAGCCTCTGGGGTAACGTTTGTTTTTAGTTGTCATAAAGTATTCTTCCCTGGATGGAACAAAATATCCTAGTAAAGAAGCCATCCAAGGATTATACCATTTGGGAATCTGCCCTAAAAACTTAAGTTGTATGGGACCACCTAATTCTCCCACATCCTGATGTCTGTCTAAATAATCACATGCTTCTAATGAGAAATTAGGAGTTAATAAGGCATCATCATCCGCAAAAGTAATATATGTGCCTCTAGATTCTTTTATGCCTCTATTTCTTGCGTATGACAATCCTTGATTATATTCTTCAAAGTATAATATATTATATTGGGCATTGTCTTTTTGAAATTTAAGACATATATTTTTAGTATTATCTGTGCTATTATTATTAATTAGTACAATTTCAAATAATTCTTTGTCTAAAGTTTGGGAAAGAATAGAATCAAAAAGACCTGGAAGAAATTTTTCTCTATTGTATGTACATATTACTATTGAGAACTTTATTTCTTTTGTATTGTTATTCGAATTCATATTAATTAGGTATAATAAATTAAGAGTAGAATTATTTTTGTTTTCTCTGACTAAAATGTTTTTGAGCTTTAAAATAGTCTTTTGGAATTCCTATATCTATAAAATAAGAACTAAACTTGAGTCCCTTAATATTTAAATCTTTATAATGTTTTTCTAATATTTCATTTTCAAAAGAAAAAGATTTGGATGTATTTATTTTTGAGAATATTTTCTTATTGATAAGATATATTCCTCCATTTATAAGCCCATATCCCGAGTCTTTTGCTTTTTCGCAGAATTCTAAGACATTATCATTGTCGTCTATGATTACCGTGCCATAACGGCTTGTATTGTTCTGCTCAGATAGGGCAATATATAATAAAGAGGGTTTTTTAATATATTCGTTAAAAAATTTATTATAATTTATATCAAAAAAGGTGTCTCCATTTAATAAAAAGAATTCATCTCCCTGAAGTTTATTTAATGCAGCTTTGACTGCTCCGCCAGTGCCAAGTGGTTTATCTTCAATAGAGTAGTCTATATCTATATGTCTTTTAGTTTCTAATGAATAATTTATCTTTGTTAAGTCCTTAGCTTTAAATAAACAATTTACTTTAGTATATTCTTTATCTTCTAGCTTAGAGAACCTTATTTCTTCCAGTTTAGTAAAATTTGTGTTTTCTATTTTAGCAGAACTTGTATCTTCTGCGTTAGAAAAGGAATTACCATAGTAATCTGAAATAATGTTTGATTTATAGCCAGTACAAAGTATAACGTGCTTAATTCCAGCTCTTTGTAGATTGCTTAATATATAAGTAAGAAATGGTAACCCTGCAACGGGAGCCATAGGTTTTGGTACATCATTAACAATATGTGCTAATCTAGTACCAAATCCACCTGCTAATATTATTGCCTCTTTTATCATGTCTCCAATTTATTTTGAAAATAGTTTGTCTTCTACTCTTTCGCATATTATGTGTCCTAGCATAATATGTGCTTCTTGTATTCTAGGAGTATCAGTGGATGGAATATTTACTAAAACTTCTGAACAATTTGCCAATTCTCCTCCTGTTTTACCTGTAAAAGCAATAGTGTGAATTCCAATAGAATTTGCTACTTTAAAGGCATTAATAATATTTAAAGAATTTCCAGATGTTGATAATCCTACTAATATATCTCCTTTTTTACCACTTCCATTTATCATCCTTGAATATACGGCATCATAACCATAATCATTTGCCACTGCAGTAAGATAAGATGTGTTGCAATGTAATGCTTCCGAATTTAAGGGAGCTCTATCAAAGTAAAATCTTCCAGAAAGTTCTGCGGCTAAATGTTGGGCATCGGCTGCACTGCCTCCATTACCACAAAAAAGAACTTTATTACTATTTTTTAATGAGGATATTATGAGGTTTATTGAGAGTTCAATTTTCGATAAAATATTATTATCTGAGAGAATTTCAAGCTTAAGATTTATAGCATCTTGTATTGCACGTTTTATTTCTTTTGTCATACATTTTTTTATTGAATTTTCCATGTTGTTAGTCCAGAATTTGTAAATCCATAAGTTTGAGTATATCCTCCGAATTCCTCTAGAGCCTTTTTGACTCCATATTTTGTCGTTTTAGGGCAGTAGAAAGTCATAAAGCCACCTCCTCCTGCCCCAGAAACTTTACCGCCAGTAGCACCCGTATTTATGGCACATTTATATATTCTGTCTAACAAAGAATTTGTAATGCCAGAAGTCATTAATTTTTTATATTTCCATCCGAAATCCAAAATTTTGCCCATTTCATCTATATTTCCTTTAAGAATGCTTTCCTTCATCATAATAGATTGCTCTTTTAATTTGTGCATAGCTTCTATGGAAGATTGTTTCTTGTTTATTACATTCTCCGTTTGTTTTTCTATGATGTTGGCTGATTTCCTATTAGTTTTAGTATAATATAATAATAAATTGTGAGATAATTCATCTTGAATTTGTTGTTTTACTCTTAATGGATTTACTATAACCTTATTTTCTTTATAAAATTCCATATAATTGAATCCTCCAAAAGTCGCCGCATATTGATCTTGTTTGCCACCTGCCATTTTTAAATCTATTCTCTCTATTGTATATGCTAAATTTGCAATTTCATATTCTCCTAAAGGTAACATAAACCATTCGGTAAATGCTCCTAAAATAGAGACCATTAAGGTAGATGACGTACCTAATCCAGAACCAGGGGGCGCATCTACATAGGTTATCATTTTAAATGATAAGGGTTTATGTGTATAATCTTTAACAATTCTGTTGTAAATTCCTTTATGTAGTATAAAATCTCCTTCTATAGAAAGAACTTCGCTTGAATTATACTCTTCCTTTAAATCCCTATCGGGGGATTCAAATATTATCTTACCATCATTTCGTGGTTCTATTGTCGTATAAGCAAATAAATTTATTGTGGCATTTAGAATGGCACCCCCAAATAAATCCGAATAAGGAGATACATCTGTTCCTCCTCCTGCTAATCCTAGTCTTAACGGTGCCTTACTTCTTATTATCATGGTTATTCTTTTTGATGTTTGAAGGCAATAGATAATATGGCTTTAGTCATATTGTCCCAAGAATACTTAGTCTTTTCTCTAAGTATTCCTGTTTTAAATTCTTGTTCTCTGTCATTTTTAAAAAAATCTAGCAATTTTTCGCTTATTTCATTTGGATCTTTTTCTACGACATAGCCTACTTTTCCATCAGGTACAATTTCAGCGAGTCCACCTACTTTCGTAACTAACATAGGTTTTTCAAAGTGATAAGCAATTTGGGTTACTCCGCTTTGAGTGGCAGATATATAAGGTTGTACTATTATATCGGCTAAATTAAAGTAATAACGTACTTCATTATCTGGAATAAAGTTATTATGCCATAATATACGACCTGCAAGTCCTAATTCTTTTTCTAGTTTAAAATATTTTTCAGAGTTATTATAAAATTCTCCAGCTACTATTAATTTTATATTCGTATTCCTAAAGCGTTTGTCCGCATAGGATCTAAGTAAGAGTTCTAAGCCTTTATAATCTCTTATAAATCCAAAGAAGAGCATATACTTATCATCTTTAGGGAGATTTAGCTTTTTTGCAGCTTCATCTTTTGACATCTTAGGACCAAAGTTATCATATAGTGGATGGGGAGATAATATACTAGGTTTGTTTTGATCAAATGCATTTACATCCTTTAATACTGATTCTGACATGGCTACAAAGCCGTCTACAGAGCTTACAAAGTATGAAGCGAGAGTTCTATCCCCAAGCCTTTTTTCATGAGGTATAATATTATCTAATACGGATATTATTTTTGTGTGTTTATTTTTTCTTATAATTCTAGATATTGTACCAAGACATGGAGCCATACTTGGTATCCAAAATTTTATAATTACAAGATCAGGAGCCATCCTTTTTATTTCGTGTCCAATTTTTATCCAGTTTAGGGGATTTATAGAATTGACTTTTCTTTTAATATTTAGTTTATCAGGTTTTTTGTCAGATGAATATTGAGTCTTACCAGGAAATATAAAAGATGGATATTGTAACGTGAAAGTGTATATTATAACTTCGTGCCCTTGGTCCTGAAACTGTTTAGCTAGTCTTTCGTTGAATGCAGCTATTCCGCCTCTGTAGGGATGGGATGTGCCGAGTATTAATACTTTCATAGGGTTAGTTATTTTATGTATTGATTTTTATTTCTTCATATTCTGTAAAAATACAAACATCCTTGCTGTTTTGCAAAGTTATATATTGTTTTTTTGTTTTAGGGATAATGCATATTCATAAAGATTACTATATACTTGATTAGTGTATAGATATACTTCTTTAGGTATTGTCTCGAAATTACTTAAATAAACGGATTCTATACCCACATTCTTGGCGAATTTAAGATCTGTAATAAAGTCTCCAATCATAATTGTTTTATTTAAGTCTATATCTGGATAATCTAAGAAAGCCTTTTCTGCCATACCAGCTTCGGGTTTTCTAAAATGACTATTAGTCGAATTTAAATCTGCACAATAATATATTTTATCGATTTTACCACCACTTTGTGCTATCTCTTCTAGCATATAATCATGTACTTTCTTTAGTTCTTTATGTGAAAAAAGTCCTTTATTTATGCCTTGTTGGTTAGTTATTATAAAGATATAATCAAAATAGGAATTAAATATTTTGATGGCTTCTTTTACTTTGGGCAGAAAAAGGAATTCTTCTGGTTTTGTAACATAAGCATCTACAATCCTTTTATTTATGACTCCGTCTCTATCTAAAAAAAGTGTTTTCATAGCTTTTGTATATTTAATAATATTTACAAAGTTAATTATTTTTTTTTGTATAATAAAAAAAGCCTGTCTATATAGACAGGCTCTTATATTAATAAAATTCTAAATTTTAATAGAACTTATATCTTTCATCAACAATTTTAGCATTTTCAAGTAAAGCAGGTATAGCCTGATAAGCTACTCTATAACCAAAGTCTTGTATTAATGAAGCTTTGATTTTTGCTAATTCTTCTTTTGACATAATATCTTTCTTGACATTATTTACAACTATTACAAATATTCCATTGTTCCCTTCTATAGGACCAGCGATTACACCTTGTTTTGTATTAGTTGCTGTTGCTACTACATTTGGTTCAAGTCCTGAACCTGCAAGTTGTAATGAAGAAAATTTAAGATCATTGGCATCAAGCACATTAACTCCTGATTTTTGAGCTATAGAAGTTAAACTACTACTACCTTTAATGTTCTCGGCTAATTCTTTTTTAATTATTTCACCTTTCTTCTTATTTTTAAGGATACGATATATAGAAGGAGAAACACTAGCTATAGGAGCATTCCCTTCTTCGTTAATATTTGTCAATACAGCAACAGTATAGGCACTTCCATTGTCAAAAATAACCGTACCATCACTTGATTTAATAATGCTTTTAGGATCTTCTGTCAAATAAGTTTCTCGTATTAAATCTCTGCAGTTTTTTAATCCTGCTATAGTTTCATCATTTTTTCCAAGTTTAGCACTACGTTTAGTCAAATTGCTTTTTTCAACTTTTTTATTAAAATCATCTAATGTTAGGACATTAGATGCAAATACTCTGGCTTGATTATTAATATTATTGATGGTTTTATTAGAAGGCATGATTTCTTTAGTCAAAGTTGCATATTGAACTTTTATTTTAGGTTTTGTCATATCAGTTCTTTGTACTATATGAAGACCATATACAGTTTTAACGACTTTTATTTCACCTTTTTTGCTAAAGAAAGCTGCATCTGATAACGTCCTAGGTAAGGCAGTTTGAATAAACCATTCGCCTAAATTACCACCATTAATCGCAGATTTTTGATCTTTAGAATAAGTTGTAGCAATTTTTCCAAAATCGGCACCTTTACTTATTTCATTAGCTAAACTGTCAGCAAGAGGTCTTAAAGATTCAATATTTTTACCTTGTTCTACTTGAAGTAGTATATGACGAATTCTAATAGAATCGGGTAATAATTTATAATCTATAGCACGAGATACCATATAAGAATTATCTTCTTCATAAGGACCAAATACAGAATCCTTTTTAGCAAATAAATAATTTGCAAGTTCATCATTTTTTATCTCATCTTTACTATAGTAATTCGGATCGAACTTTTTGTCACAAGATAGATTAACAAATTCACCTGGAGTTGTAGTTGTAGAAAATTCTGGAATTAATTTTTGTATTGCTTTTTTAGTGAGATCAACATCTTCTAGTGATGGTTTTATAGGAAAATTAACATATAAAATTTCTCTTGATTCATTTTGTTGATATTTTGCTTTGTATTTTTCATAGTATGCTTTTACCTCAGCTGCCTTAACTACTACAGCGGTATCAGAAATGGTATTGTAACCTTTCATAATATAACTGATATCTACTTTGTTTGCTTCTTCATTTCCTTTTTCGTTTAGCTCAGCATCAGTTACATATCTTGAATTCGATAATAAAGAACCGTATTTAGCCATTAAACGATTAGACTTAATTTCTTTTTCTTTTTGTATCCACCAATATTTATACATATTGTTATTTGGAGATTCTATGATAGCCTTAATCGTTTGTCTAGCCTTATTTTTGTCGACTATCCCTGTTGAAGGATTTGTAAACATTTTAGCAACGATGGGACTCATGTTATCACCATAAATTAGTTGGTACATTTCTTCAGGCTCTACACTCAATCCTAATTCGGAATATTGTTGCCCCATGACAATATCAGATATCATTTCTTGCCATATCTGCTGTCTTAATTGCTTTTGCTGTTTATCGTTTAGCGAATTGGTGCCAGTTTCAACTTGTAAAATGCTTTCTCTTTTCTTTATTTTGTTTTGATAGTCAATAATAGACAAACTCTGTCCGTCTACAATACCAACTTCTGTTTTATGTCCAAAAATTGTTGAGCCTGAAGATAGGGCGTCTCCAACAATAAATGCGAAAAGTGCAAGTCCAATGATAATTCCTACAAGGACACTTCCACGACTTCTAATAGTTTGTAATGCTGCCATTTATTTAATTTTTAATATTGTTTCAATATAGATTTTAAAATTTATATCAAGATTCAAAATAAACACGTTCAAGGATACGAAAGTACTAATTATAATATTTTTTTGCAAATTTTAATTATTTGTTTTTATAAATAACTCATTTTGGGGTTAAAAAATATTAGAATTCAATATTCATTTATAGTCATTTAAGATAAGAAGCCTAATTTTCTATTGTTTTTATATAATCTAACTTTCTTTATCTGTTTTCTTAGTCTCTTTTGATGTACTAGCTTTTGCCCTTGTACTCTTAGCTTTTGTTGTGTTTTTTATTTTAGTCGTTGCACTCTTAACTTTAGCCGTTGTACTTTTAGAGGTCTTATTTTTATTTTTAGTAGCTGTGCTTTTAGTTTTAGTTGCCTTACTTTTAGATTTTGCAGTTGTTTTTTTGGCAACTGTAGCCTTTTTAGCATAAGGTTTACGTTTGGTCTTGGGGGTGCCTTTAGCTATAATTTCTTGACATTGTTCTAATGTTAATTTTTCAGCATCAATAGTCTTAAGAATTTTATAATTTGTTTTCTCAAAGCTAATGTAGGGACCCCATCTACCATTAAGAACTTTTATTCCTCCTTCAAATTCGTGAATTAATTTCTTCTTATCTGCCTCTCTTTTCTCTTTAATTCTTATAATTGCAGTCTCTAAAGTTATTGTAGTAGGTTCGTCTTCATCTTTCTTTAGAGAAACAAATTTTCCGTCATGACGTATATATGGTCCAAAACGTCCAATTCCTATGTTTACTTTCTTATCTTCAAATTCTCCTAATTGTCTTGGAAATTTAAATAAATCTAAAGCTTCTTCAAGAGTAATATTTTCGATTAATTGTTCTTCTTTTAGACCAGCATATTTAATATTTTCACCTTCAGTTATTTGAGCTAATGGACCAAATCTACCTATACGAACACTTACTTTCCCACCAGTTTTAGGATCTATACCTAATTCTCTTTCTCCGCTTTCTCTATCTGCATTTTCTAGAGTGTCAACAACGATGGAATGAAATGAGGAGTAGAATTTCCTTATCATATCTTGCCACTGTTTTTTACCTTTTGCAATTTCATCTAATTCATCTTCTGCATTTGCGGTGAAATTATAATCCATAATCTGTTTAAAATGTTCATCAAGAAAATCGCTTACAACTATACCTATATTGGTAGGAAATATTTTCTTTTTATCACCCCCAGTTTTTTTTGTTATGAAATTATCAGTAATCTTGTTTTCAAAGAGTTCTATAATTTTAAATTCTTTATCGACTCCATCTCTGGACTCTCTTATTACATAATTCCTATTTTGTATTGTCGTGATAGTTGGTGCGTAAGTAGATGGTCTTCCTATCTCTAAGGTTTCCATTTTTTTTACAAGAGTCGCTTCTGTATATCTAGGAGGATGCTGAGTATATTGTTCTGAGGATTGAATTTTATCATAAGAAAGTATGTCTCCCTCTACCAATTGAGGGAGAAGTGAAGATTTTTCTTCTTGATTCTCATCATCTGTACTTTCTATATACATTTTAAGGAATCCATCAAATAGTATCATTTCACCAGTTGCGGTAAAATGATAATTACTATTTGAAATACCTATTGTAATATTTGTTCTTTCAAGTGATGCATTAGACATTTGTGATGCCAAAGTTCTCTTATATATAAGACTATATAACATTTGTTCCCCCTTATCTCCACTTATAGAGCTATTTTCTAGATAAGTTGGACGTATGGCCTCATGAGCTTCTTGAGCACCTTTGGTTGTAGTGGAAAAATTTCTAGGTTTAGAATATTCCTCTCCTATTGTTTCTATAATAACTTTTTTGGCTGTGTTTATCGCTAATGAAGATAAATTAACAGAGTCTGTTCTCATGTAGGTTATAAGCCCTCTTTCATATAGTTTTTGTGCTACTGACATGACTCTGGAAACTGAGAATCCCATTTTCCTTGATGCTTCTTGTTGTAATGTTGAGGTCGTAAATGGAGGTGATGGTCTTCGTGTGGAAGGTTTTTTCTCAATTTTGGATACGATAAAATTGGCTATTTTACATGTTTCAAGAAATTTTTTTATTTCGGTTTCGTCTTCTATCCTCTTATTTAAATCTCCATTTATAAGAGAAGATTTATCGGGACATATAAAATTACCAATAGTTCTAAAATATTTTTGTTTCTTAAAATTATTTATTTCTCGTTCTCTTTCAACTATTAGTTTTACGGCTACAGATTGTACTCTACCTGCAGATAATGAAGGTTTAATTTTTTTCCATAAAATAGGTGAAATTTCAAATCCCACAAGTCTATCTAATATCCTTCTAGCCTGTTGCGCATCAACTAGATTTTGATCTATAGTTCTATAATTCTTTATTGCGTTTAGAATTGCATCTTTTGTGATTTCATGGAAAACAATTCGTTTAGTATTTTCTGGTTTCAGTTTTAATACTTCATAAAGATGCCATGCTATAGCTTCTCCTTCACGATCTTCATCAGATGCTAACCATATGGTTTTGGCTTCTTTAGCAAGACTTTTTAGTTCTTTTACAAGACTTTTTTTATCAGTAGAAATTTCATATTTGGGGGTGAAATCATGCTCGATATCTATTCCTAAATTTTTCTTTGCTAAATCTCTGATATGTCCAAAGCTTGATTTGACTGTGTAATCCTCTCCTAAAAACTTCTCTATTGTTTTCGCTTTTGCCGGTGACTCGACTATTACCAAGTTTTCAATCATACTTTTTCTTTAGAATCCGGTTTCCCAGAGTTTATATCTTAAAATGAGGTTGCAAACTTAATCTTTTTTTTTTAATTAGCCTAAAACTCATAATAATTTCATAAGGAATTGTATTAATTTTGCTAGTATTCTAGTTTATTTATTACTATTTTTTTTTCTAATTCCTAAGATAGCAGATAGTATAAGTAAACCAACTCCTATAGATATATAAGAATCAGCAAGATTAAAAACAGGTCTAAAAAAAATGAAAGTACTTCCGTCTGCAAGATGTTTGGTTACAAGGGGAAAATATAACATATCTACAACTTTTCCTTGAAGAAAAGAAGAATATCCCCCTCCTTTGGGGAACATCGTTGCTATATGACCATAACTAGCATTAAATAATATGCCGTAGAAAAGGCTGTCTATAATATTACCTATTGCTCCAGTAAAAATCAATGCAAAAGAGTAAAGGGTAATTTTGGGTGTTCCCTTTTTTATTAGATTAAGAATATACCATCCTATACCTCCAATTGCCAATATTCGGAATAAACTAAGAGCGTATTTACCTAATACACCTCCCAGTTCTATTCCAAATGCCATACCATTATTTTCTACAAATAAAATTTTAAACCAATCACTGAAAACAGTGTATGATTCTCCTAGAGACATGTGAGTTTTTACCCAAATTTTAAAGGATTGATCTAAAATTAGAAGTATTATTGTAAATATAATTAATTTTTTCCGCATTTTTTTACTTATAAAAAAGACAAAATCTAATCGTGTTTCCCCAATTTTGCTTCCATACTAAGAGTCGCATGAGGGACAGCACGTAATCTTTCCTTGGAAATTAATTTTCCAGTAACTCGACATATTCCGTAAGTCTTGTTTTCTATGCGACCTAGTGCTGCTTCAAGATGAGAAATAAATTTTGCTTGTCTTTGGGCAAGTCCTCCAGCTTCTTCTTTTGACATAACTGAAGCTCCTTCCTCCAATACTTTAAATGTAGGAGAAGTATCAGCAATATCATTTCCGTCACTTCCAGAAATTGAAGCCTTAAGAGTATTATAGTCGCTCTTCGCTTTTGCGAGTTTTTTAAGAATAATTTCTTTAAATTCTTGTAACTCTTCGTCTGAATAACGTTTTTTCTCAGCCATAGTTATAATTTTATTAAATTGTTTCTATTCTAATAAATGTACTAACATCATCTATTTCAATGTCATCACAATTGTCATTTTTAGAATCTATTAATTCTATCTTATTTGCAAGGACTTGGTTAGCAATATAGTTCTTGTTATGCTCTACGGCACTGTTAATGCTTTCGTGTTTTCCTATATAAAGATTTATTTTATCGGTTACGTCAAAATTACTGTCTTTACGTAAGTTCTGTATCCTATTTATAAGTTCTCTAGCAATGCCTTCTTCTTTTAGTTCTTTTGTTAAATTAACATCTAAAGCTACTGTCAAATCTCCATCATTAGTAACTAATAGACCTGGAATGTCTTCCGATGTAATAATAACATCTAAAGGAGTAATTTCTAATGTTAGTTCTTTTGTATGAATAATTAATTTTCCATTGCGCTCTAATTCGTGAATTTCATCTTGTTTCATTGTATTGATAGCTGTGGCAATTAATTTCATGTTTTTACCACATTTGTGTCCCAAGACCTTGAAATTCGGTTTAATTTTTTTAATTAATACTCCAGAATCTTCAGTTATATATTCAATTTCTTTAACATTAACTTCAGAAAGTATTATATTTTTAACTGCATTTATTTGAATTTTAGTTTTTTCGTTAAGTACAGGTATCATTAATTTACTCAGTGGCTGTCTAACTCTTATTTGAACTTTTCTTCTAAGGCTTAATACCATGGATGAAATTTTCTGAGCTATATCCATCCTTTCTTCTAATTCCTTATCTATAAGCTTAGTATCAGCTTCAGGAAAACTTGCAAGATGTACACTACCTGTTTTCCTGCTTGTTACTTTATTAAGATCTCTAAATAATTTATCAGAGTAAAATGGTGCAATAGGAGAGGCTAATAAGGCAACTGTTTCAAGGCATTTATATAAAGTTTGATAAGCAGATATCTTATCTTCTGAATATTCTCCACCCCAATATCTTTTTCTAGATAAACGGACGTACCAATTTGAAAGATCTTCAATTACAAATTTTTGAATAGCTCTACCAGCTCTTGTGGGTTCATAATTCTCATAAGCGTCTTTAACTTCTAAGACTAAGGTGTTGAGAAGTGATAAAGTCCATCTATCTATTTCGGGTCTGTTTTTTACATCTTTTTCCTTATAGGTGAAACTATCTACATTGGCATATAAAGAGAAAAAACTATAAGTATTATAAAGTGTACCAAAGTATTTACGTTTGACTTCATCTACACCTTGTAAGTCAAATTTTAAATTATCCCAAGGTTGAGAATTCGTAATCATATACCACCTTAATGGATCAGAACCATATTTTTCAATAGCACCAAAAGGATCTACTGCATTTCCAAGACGTTTTGACATTTTATTGCCTTTAGCATCAAGTACAAGACCGTTAGAAATTATATTCTTAAAGGCTACGGAATCAAATTCCATCGTTGCTATAGCATGAAGAGTAAAAAACCAACCTCTAGTTTGATCAACACCCTCTGCAATAAAATCAGCTGGAAATCTGCTGCCATTTTCAATTTCTTCTTTATGTTCAAATGGATAATGAAGTTGAGCATAGGGCATAGATCCTGAATCGAACCACACGTCTATAAGATCCGGCTCTCTAAACATCTTTTCACCATTAGATGAAACTAATATAATATCATCGACATAGGGACGATGTAAATCTATTTTATCATAGTTCTCCTTGCTATTATCTCCTACAACAAAATCTCCATAGGGATTTTTATTCATTAAACCTGCTTTGACAGATGCTTCTATTTCGACCACAAGTTCTTTTACAGAACCTATGCATTTTATTTCTGTATGTGATTCATTAACCCAAATAGGAAGAGGTGTACCCCAAAAACGTGAACGAGATAAATTCCAATCTACTAAGTTTTCAAGCCATTTTCCAAACCGACCTTCTCCTGTACTTTTAGGTTTCCAATTTATGGTCTTATTAAGTTCTATCATTCTATCCTTTACAGCTGTGGTTTTTATGAACCATGAATCTAAAGGATAATATAATACTGGTTTATCAGTACGCCAACAATGAGGGTAACTATGCACATGCTTTTCAACCTTAAATGCTTTGTTCTCTCGTTTTAATATTATTGACATGTATATATCTAATGTCTCATCCTTATCAGTAAGTTTTGGATCGTAGGCATTTTTTACAAATCTACCTGCATAATCTTTATATAAGTCAACATTAACATTCGTCTTTAAAAATTCAGGATCAATTTCATCGATATTGAAAAATTTACCTTTTTTATCAACCAATGGTTGTTTGTTTCCTTCTTTATCGATAAACATTACGGGTGCAATGTTTGATTGTTTTGCTACTCTATTATCGTCAGCACCGAATGTTGGAGCTATGTGAACAATACCAGTACCATCTTCAGTGGTGACAAAATCTCCTGCTATAACTCTAAAAGCATCTCCAAGGGGTTTAACCCATGGTAATAGTTGCTTATAACGCATTCCGACTATTTCTGTACCTTTAAATTCGTCAACAATTTCGTAAGGAATAAGTTTATCCCCTTTTTTATAATCTGCTAAAGCTATATCTTTTGCTTTTGAGTTGAAATAAGCACTAAATCTAGGTTTTCCAATTACAACTGTTATTGGTAAACCTGTATAAGCATTATAAGTTTTTACAAGCTGATAAGTTATACCAGGATTAACAGCAAGAGCCGTGTTTGAAGAAAGAGTCCAAGGAGTAGTAGTCCAAGCTATAAAACAAATATTATCGCTGTGTTTAAAAAATTTTTCAGATTCTTCATTTCGAAGAACTTCAAATTGAGCAACACATGTAGTATCGGTAACATCCTTATAACATCCAGGTTGGTTAAGTTCGTGTGTACTCAAACCTGTTCCTGCTGCAGGAGAATAAGGTTGAATAGTATAACCTTTATATATTAAATTTTTTTTATATAATCTTTTTAGTAAATACCATAAAGTTTCGATGTAACGATTATCATAGGTTATATAAGGATTTTTCATATCAACCCAATATCCCATTTTTGTAGTTAAATCTTCCCATTCTTTTGTAAATTTCATTACATCAGAACGACATTCATTATTATAATCTTTTACGCTAATTGTTTTACCTATATTATCTTTAGTTATATTTAATTTTTTCTCAACTCCGAGTTCTACTGGTAATCCGTGTGTATCCCATCCCGCCTTGCGATCTACATAATAACCTTGTAAAGTTTTATATCTACATACAACGTCTTTGAGTGTTCTAGCCATAACATGATGAATACCAGGCATACCATTTGCTGAAGGAGGACCTTCATAAAAGATAAATGGTTTATGACCTTCACGTGTTTTCATACTTTGTTGAAAGGTCTTTTCTGATTCCCATTTTTGTAAAACCTCTTTGTTTATCTGGGATAAATCTAATCCTTTGTATTCAGGAAACTTACTCATGTTAAAATGTTTTTTTAATTTTGCCCACAAATATAATGTTTTAATGTGATTTATACAAATACGTGATTTTATTTATTTGAGAGTACAAAACGAGCTGTAAGTCTACTACGTTGTTCTACTAAAGGACGATTTTCATTTTTTAATAGTTCGTGTATTATACTATCGTTATAGTGTCTAATAGTCAGTAGTTTAACATTAGTATTGTAGAGTACTTCGAAATCCTTTTTTAATTCTTGAATAAAGTCATTTAAAATTGCGTTGTTATTGTCTATGCAAAATGAGAAACTAATAGCTGAAATTTGCATTAAGTTTAAGTTGAGTTTAAATTTTGCAAGTGTATTAAAAATATGACTTAATTCTTCTTCCGCAATAAATGAAAAATCACGGGGAGTAAGGGACAATAGAAGTTGATTAAATTTTGTGATATAAACTGGGGGTAAGTTTATTTTTTCACTTATGTTTTTAATTACGGAACCTGTATCTTCAGGTTCTAGGAAAGATTTTACGTAAAGAGTTATCTGTTTGTTTTCTAAGGGTTTTATGGTTTTTGGGTGTATTATTTTTGCTCCACAATTAGCTAGTTCAATAGCCTCTTTGTAAGACATAAAAGGGATGGTAATGGTAGCTTTATACATTCTAGGATCTGCGTTCATAATTCCTGGCACATCTTTCCATATTGTGACATCTTTTGCATCTAATAGGTTTGCTAGTAATGCTGCCGTATAGTCGGATCCCTCTCTGCCTAATGTTGTATTTTGATTTGTGGGTGTTCCTGCTATAAATCCTTGTGTAACATAGATGTTGTAGGCGTCAAATGTAAATATTTGTTGGCATAGTTTTTTTGATAGTTTCCAGTTAACGTTGGCATTCCTATAGTTTTCGTCAGTGATTAGACATTTCCTAATATCTATAAATTTATTATTTTTATCTTTATTTTTTAAATACTCAGAAATTATTGTGGTTGAGAATAATTCCCCAAAACTTACAATTCTATCGTATTCGTAATCGTAACATAAAGATGGTTCGTTTTGGAGTATTTCTTTAAGATCCTCTAATAAAGAATTAAATAGTTTATAAATATTTTGTTCTTTATTATGTCCAAATAGTTCTTTTATGATATCAAAATGAAAATTTGTGATACTATTAAAATCTTCAGAATAGTTTTCTCCCTTGTAAAATTTATAACTTAATTTTTCTAAGGCGTTGGTTGTTTTATCCATGGCAGATACAACTATAATTAAATCTTCCTTGTGTTTTGTAACAATATTTAATACCTGTTTTACTCCTTCGGCATTTCTTACAGATGCTCCCCCAAATTTAAAAATATTCATATCGCAGTTTGAAATTTTAGTATTTATTGATAATAATGTTGTTTCAAATAAAAGCCTAAGATAAAAAATTAATTTATTTTAAGCACAAATATAAACTTTTATCCTTAATAATATATTAAATTATGTAAGGTAGTTCGTTTATTTTACTAAATAGTTTGCTATTAAAAGATTATAAGTATATTTTTGTAAAAACAATATAATTATACTTAGTGCAGAAAGGTGCCAAGTAGAAAATAATGAAGAATATGAATAAAGTAGCAACATTAAATCAATTCATTACAGAACAACAGATGCAGGTTCCAGATGCCACAGGAGGGTTTTCGAGGTTATTACATCATGTCGGTATAGCAGCTAAAAAAGTTAATAGAGAAGTTAATCAAGCGGGATTAGTAGATATACTAGGAAAAGCTGGTAGTGAAAATGTGCAAGGAGAACAACAACAAAAACTTGATATTTTTGCAGATGAAACTTTTACAAATGAACTTCGTGTGAGTGGTGAATGTTGTGGTGTTGCATCAGAAGAAAATCAAGATGTTTGTATCTTCAATGATAATATGAGTAAAGATGCAAAATATGTATTTTGTATGGATCCTTTAGACGGTTCATCCAATATAGATGTGAACGTTTCTGTTGGGACGATCTTTTGTATTTATAAGCGCAAAAGTCCAATTGGAGAACCTGTAACTTCAGATGATTTCTTACAACCAGGACGTGATATGGTTGCCTCGGGTTATATTATTTATGGTTCATCAACTATGATGGTTTATAGTTCTGGTATGGGTGTTAATGGTTTTACTCTTGATCCTTCTATAGGTGAATTTTGTCTTTCTCATCCCAATATAAAAACTCCAAAGAATGGTAAAATATATTCTATAAATGAAGGAAATTATGGAAAATTTTTAATTGGAGTTAAAAAATATATAAAATATTGTCAAGAAAAGGATGATGCTACAAATCGTCCTTATACATCTAGATATATAGGTTCTTTAGTAGCCGATTTTCATAGAAATCTATTAAAAGGAGGAATTTTTATTTATCCTCAAACGAATACCTATCCTCAGGGAAAATTGAGATTGCTTTATGAATGTAATCCTATAGCTTTTATTGCAGAACAAGCAGGAGGCGTTGCTGTTGATGGGGAAAACGGAAGGATTCTGGATGTTGTACCAGAAACTATACATGAAAGGGTTACCTTTTATACTGGTTCTCCTGTTATGGTTGAGAAAGTTCAAGAATTTCTTAAATTCTTTAATAATATATAATATTTAAAGTACAGCAGAAAAGTTTAACTCTTTTGCTGTATTTTGTTTTAATAATAATAAAAGTCATGATAAATAAACAACTTTTAAATCCTAATTCAATAGTTGTCGTTGGAGGATCTGATGATATTCATAAACCAGGAGGAAGAGTATTACAAAATTTATTAGCTGGAAATTTTAAAGGAGATTTATATGTTTCCAATCCAAAATTAGACAGTGTTCAAGGTGTTAGATCTTATAAGAATATAGCTGACATGCCTCAGGTTGATTGTGCTATTATAGCCATAGCTGCTAAGTTCTGTGTGCAAACTGTAAAGATTCTTACGGAGCAAAAAAATTGTCGTGCATTTATTATTATTTCTGCTGGATTTGGTGAAGAAAATGAAGAAGGGAAAAAATTAGAGAAAGAAATAGTCAGAATGATAAATGCTGTTGATGGAGCATTAATTGGACCAAATTGTATAGGTGTATTAAATACTAATTACAATGGTGTGTTTACACGTCCTCTTCCAAAACTTGATCCTCAAGGGGTTGATTTTATTTCTGGTTCTGGAGCAACAGCCATATTTATTATAGATATAGGTATGCAAAAGGGTTTGAGTTTTTCAAGCGTTTATTCTGTTGGAAATTCTGCTCAAATGGGAGTAGAAGACATATTAGAATATATGGATAAATCTTTTGATTCTAAGACAAGTTCAAAAATAAAGTTATTATATATTGAAAGTATAGATAATCCTGAAAAATTATTATTACATGCTTCTTCTCTTATACGCAAAGGTTGTAGAATCGCTGCAGTTAAGGCTGGAGGTTCTGCTGCTGGTAGTAGAGCCGCTTCCTCACATACAGGAGCATTGGCTAGCTCGGATGTAGCTGTTGAAGCTTTATTTCGTAAAGCTGGTATTGTTAGATGTAATGGTAGAGATGAGTTAACGACGGTTGCTGCTATTTTTATGCATCCTGAATTGAAAGGTAAAAACATAGGTATTGTAACTCATGCAGGTGGTCCTGCCGTAATGCTTACTGATGTTTTATCAAATAATGGTATGGGAATTCCCCATTTAGAAGGTTCTAAAGCTGAGGCATTAACTGAAAAATTATTTCCAGGTTCTGCAGTGGGAAATCCAATTGATTTTCTTGCTACTGGTACTGCTAAGCAATTAGGTGATATTTTGGATGCTTGTGATAAGGATTTTGATGAAATAG
>Ga0265294_10002825_pt1 | contig 22562 bp, 23 predicted proteins | sample MunlanPumphouse3_FD_192504 | JGI IMG/M metagenome (GOLD analysis project Ga0265294, IMG submission 192504) | Groundwater microbial communities from a municipal landfill in Southern Ontario, Canada - Pumphouse #3 | ecosystem: Environmental > Aquatic > Deep subsurface > Groundwater | place... | reverse complement strand
TTTTGGAGATTAAACAAGGCGTTACGCGGGGCGATCTCAAATGAAAAAACAACTGAAGTCGTTTGGGACGTACTTCGATTTCGTGTATGGTCAGGGGTGGATGCATGAGATAAAACCAACCGCGAATCTCCGCGAATTAACGCGAATCGCATTTTCCTTACGTTCGGGTGCTCTGCTTCGGCTGATCGCCTCCGCAGGAATCGCACCCTCTCTTGAAAAATGCTGAGGAAAAACCCGCGTGCGGGTTTTTCTGTTGATTCATTCTTTTTCGATTACATCAAATGAGAAGGTTACGGAGAGAAAAACCGGCACGCCGGTTTTTCCAATAGAATTTTTCCAGACGGTGTGCGATTCGCGCAGATTCGCGATTGCGTGCAAGCCGAAGGCTTGCGTGCCGCCTCAAGCGGGCTTTGCCCGCTTGGGCTTATTCGCGGTGGAATTCTCATACATATAGACCAGGCCTTACCCTTCCCGAATTGGATTGTGATTAACACCGCGTAAATCCTAATTAAAAAAAAGAGAAGAGGAGTGCTCAGTCGGTCGACATCGCTTCGACCGGGTTGAGGTTCGCTGCTTTCCATGCAGGATAGAGACCTGAAATCAGGCAGACGATCAGCCCGATAAGAATACCGATCGGCACATACACAAGAACGGCCGGACTCAGCATCGCTTCGACCGAGCCGATCATCCCAAGCAGCATCACCGGCGCTGCGATCAGCGCGAGCAGCGTTCCGGCAACGGCGCCGATCAGTCCGATCAGTCCTGCTTCGTACAGGAACATCTGCAGGATCTGACTCCGGTAGGTCCCGATACTCCGGAGAATACCGACTTCCCTCGTCCGCTCCTTCACGCTCATCAGCATCACATTTGTGATGGCCACTGCTGCCACCAGAAGCGAGATACCGCTGATGATCGTCGTAAAGATGCTGGACATGGACATGATCTCATCGAAGACCTCCATGATCTCATAGGAGTTCAGGATATAGACCGTGTCATCCGAGTCTTTATCCTCCTTGCCGTTCATCTTCTTCTCGATCGCGTCATCGATCGGGGTCAGCTCTGTCGGGTCATAGGCCTTGACGATGACCTTGTCATACAGCCCGTGATTATCGCCGACAAGTCCGGTGTACCACTCGATCGAGCCGACGACCGCGCTGCTTGTGGAGAATCCAAGGGTCATCATCCCGGTATCCTCTAAGATCCCGACGACCCTGGACGTGACCTCCTGGCCGCCCGAGTTCAGCATGATCATCCGGCTTCCGATCCGGAGATCATTGTCCTCGGCAAAGGTCTCGCCCACGACCACATTGGTCGAACCGCGCGGAAGGGTTCCCTGGATAAGGGTGGCGATCTTCTCGAGATCATTTGCATCCATACCGGATACCGAGGCCATCGCCGTTTCTTTCCCGATATAGACGTACTTCGTCGACGAGTACATCGGAATGAACTCATACTCTTTGGTTACGGATTTTACCGCCGACTCGATGTCTCTGAGATCTTTAGCGGAGAAACCTGTCGTCGTCGTTCCGTCGATCACCTTTTCACCGACCGGCGAGATCGTCAAGGTATCTGCCGTATCGGAGATCATCGAGTTCATCTCCTCGGTAAAACCGGCGCTGATCATTCCCATCCCGCAGATGGCAAACACGCCGATCACGATACCGATCATCGAAAGGATCGTCCGAAACTTATTCAGTTTCAGATTCCTGACCGCCAGTGAAAGGATCATCGGCGAGTAGATCTTCTGCCAGATCGATTTATTCTCTTCACTCATTGACGATCTCACCATCCTTAATGATCACTATGCGCTCGGCATATTCAGCCGTTTTCGGATCATGGGTGACCATGACGACCGTTCTTCCCTGGGCATGCAGATCTGTGAGGATCTCCATGATCTGCGTACTCATCTTCGAATCGAGATTTCCGGTCGGTTCATCGCACAGAAGAAACGTCGGATCGTTTGCAAGAGCGCGGGCAATGGATACTCTCTGCTGCTGACCGCCGGAAAGTTCATACGGCGTATGCTGCATCTGGCCTTCGGTCAGTCCGACCATCGTAAGAAGATCTCTGGTCCGCGTCGTCGTGTCCTTGTGTCCGTATTTTAAGATCAGCGGATACTCCACGTTTTCATATGCGGTCAAGAGGCTGATCAGGTTGAACTTCTGAAAGATGAATCCGATCGTCTCTCTCCGGTGCAGGGTCAGCTCATCGTCCGTCATCTCAGACGTCGACTTTCCGTTGATCTTTATCTCCCCGGATGTAGGCACATCCAGGCATCCGATCATGTTCATCAGTGTGGATTTGCCTGAACCTGACGGTCCCATGATGGCCACAAATTCCCCTTTCTGAATGGAGAAGTCTACGTGGTTTAATGCATGGACGTCGCCTGCCGGCATCGGATATATTTTGGAGACGTCATGCAGTTCGACCACCGGGATCGGATTCATGGCTTACTTCCGCGCAAATATTTTCCCTTTCTTCCAGGCGGCAAATCCGCCGGCAAGAATGACCAGGATCACAATAACGATCAGAACGGCCGCGACCGGGTTCGATCCGCCGCTGGTTTGTGATTCCGTGACTGCTGAAGTGGTCGGCACTTCCTGCTTTTGCGTGTAGGTGTTTCCGTTGACGTCTTTATAGGTAAAGACCAGGGTCACTTTGCCGTCGGCCGGGTTGCTGAAGGTCACTTCGAACTCGGAAAGTCCGTCTTCGTCCAGTGATCCGACGACATAGGAGGGGTAAAGACCGGTTTTAGTGACGCCTTCGGTGGTGACGACCAACGCCTTTGCGGTCGTAAGGCCTGCATTGTTCACATCGCCGATGACCGTGTAGGAGCTGCCGGTGTTTTTCACTTCGATGTTGTTGACGATGAGTTCGGCACCGGTTTTGGAGACGCCGGACTCAAGAGGGATGGTGATGCTCTCGGTATGCCAGGCAGGCCCGTTTCTATATCTGACATCAAAAGTGACCTCTTTTGTTTCTTCAGCGGTCGAGACGCTCAGGGTCCCGTTTGCCGCTTTGTTCGCGTCGATCGTTCCAAGGAAAAGGGAGGTCTGTTTGGAGGTGACACCGGTTCCGGAAGCGCTGATCTCAACTGCCTCGATCGCGTTCATTCTGAGGTTTCCGATCGTGAGAGCGACAGTTTGCGTAGTGTCAGGCTCGAAGACATCCGGGCGTCCCGTGACCGAGATCACGATGCTCTTATCATCAACGATGACTGCGAAGGGGTATTTCAGATAATTGCCGCTGTTTCCGTCAAAATCGACGTACAGGACCGGATAGAAGGTCCCGGTTTTTCCCGTCGAGATGACCGGCAGGGATAACGTGAACGTATCTCCCGCGCCGACTCCCCCGATCGGGTTCTGATACGGGGTCACGGTCGATTTGATTCCGTCAGAGTCTTTGATAAAGATCTGATTGACCGGAACGAACGTGCTGCCGGTGTTTCTAAGCGTTACGGTAATGATTCCCGAGTCGCCGGGCATCAGGGACTGCGGATACATGGAGAAATCGGTAATGACAAAGGTTGACTGGTTTGCAGCCGATACTGCCCCTGTGCCGGAGAGGATCAAAGCGCAGACGATGCATGCTGCGATAAGTATACGTCGAAGATTATTTCTGTTCATGAAAGACCTTTAGCTATTTTTGTTCTTAATAAATTGTGGGCGGGGGGATAAATAGTTTCCATGTCTTTTTCTTATCTGTCAGTGGATAGGGATTTTTCAGAATAATACTTCGTTATTTCCAAAAAAATCCTCTTTCGCGCTTTAGCGGGTTTTGAAATGCCGTCCGGCGTTCATGCCGGAAAGCTAATATATCCATGTGAGACTAATGAACATCATGTCAGAATGACTGGCGCGAAATTTGTGTGGTGATATTTATGAGTGAAACGGTACAAAAAACGATCCGGTACAGAGTTGGAATAATCGGCGGAACCGGTAATATCGGTGAGGGTCTTGCCCGCCGTATATGTATCGGCGGGAAGTATGATGTCTCACTTGGATCACGCGACCCGGCAAAAGCCGAAACCGCGGCTGACGGAGTGACCTGCTGTCTTTCCGAGCGCAAATGCGAGATCGGGGCGACATGCAGCGGCGGATCGAATGCGAGCGTCTGTGATGCCGACATTATTATCTTGTCAGTGCCGTTCGACAAGGTCGAGTCGACGATCGAGACGATCGGAAAGTCCGCGTTCGAAAACAAGATCGTGGTCTCGCTGATCAATCCGATGCTCCGCTTCCCAAAAGAGAAGTACTTCCTGCCTGACCGTCCGGCGGAAGGCTCGGCAGCTCTCGCGATCAAAAAGATGCTTCCTGCATCTGCAAAACTCACCACTGCCTTCAACAATGTTGCCTCCGGCAAATGGATGGAGCTTGATGAGGAGCTTGACTACTCGGTCTGTGTCTGCGGAGATGACGAGGAGGCAAAACGGATCGTGATGGATCTTGTCGCGAGCGTTTCAAAACTCGTCCCCCTGGATGCCGGTCCGCTTGCCTGTGCGGCGACGATCGAAAGCATCACGCCTCTTGTCATTACCCTTGCCATGAGAAACGGGCTCAAAGACGTCGGCGTATACTTTAAGTAACGATGATTTCCCCGCCGGAGACCCGGGCCGATACTGCCCGGCCATCCGGCAGAACCGATCCGAACATGACGCAAAATCTGCAAAACGATATCCTTACCCCGGATTCCGGCCCGAGAGACCGGAGGTTTTTGAAAACGGAACGGGCCATCCGCTGCGCTTTCATCGATCTCGTCGCGGAGAAAGGATTCGATGAACTGTCGGTGAAGGATATCGTCGATGCCGCTGATATCGGCCGGGGGACCTTTTATCTGCATTACAAAGACAAGTATGATCTTCTGGAGTCATTTGAGACCCAGATCGGCAACGATCTCCGGGAGATCATCAGAGGAGAGGTGTTTCCCCTGACGGAGGGCCGGACGCTGACCAAAACCGTTGTGGCGCTGTTTGCCTATTTTGAAGAAAACATCCGGGTTATGCGGGCGCTTTTCGGCGAGAAGGGATCCTGCTCGTTCCAGACACGGCTCAAAGAACGTCTCTGGCATGATGTTTTTGCGGAAAAACTGGTTACCGTGGCATTGCAGGACAGTTTTGCCGTCCCGCTCGAGTATCTTCTTGCCTACGTCAACGCATCGCATTTCAATGTGTTTCTGACCTGGATCCAGAAAACGGATCAGGAACGCGAGTCTCCCGAAGAGATCGCCAGGATCATTTTAAAAATAAGTCTCCTTTCGCCTTACCGGATCAGATGATATCCGGGTGAAAGGCCGGTCTTTTCAAAAGCGCGGACGACCTCCGTCTCCGGCGAATCTTTTCGGTAGAAAAGGTGCGAGTCGCAAAAACAGTCGGAGCAGCCGAACTTTTCCACTCTGTCCCCTCCGATATTCTGTGCAAGCACGCACTCCAGCCGCTCTGGTGTTTTTGCACAGAAGACGCCCTTAAGCGTGATTTCACCGGCTGCCATCAGGTAGTCGATGTGCCATTTTGGTTTTCTGTACTGTTCATGAAAGAATCTGATGTGCCGGCTGACCCTTGAGAGTCCTCCCGAACCAAGAGCCGAGCCTGCATACAGATACCAGCCTTTTTTGAACGCTGTCGGCCCGAGTGCGCCGATCGTTATCGTGCACGGCTCAGCGCAGGAAAGGATCAGACAGTAAATGCCTTTATCCATATCGTTCCAGAAACTGTTTCGACAAAAGGACATGGCGTTTTGCGTCAGTTACGACCGGCATGTCATGTCCGGGCCAAAGCGAGTTGACCGGAAGTTCCGCGAGTTTGGAGATCGAACCGACCAGATCCGCACGGCTGCCGGTCGGCAGATCGAAGCGCCCGAACGAACCTTCCGGAAAGATCGTGTCCCCGGCGATGAGCGCTCCGTCGGATTCCCGAAACAGGCTGATGCTTCCGCGGGTATGTCCCGGCGTGTGGTACACCCTGAACCCGCCGACCGTATCGCCGTCTTTCAAGATCTTTGCCGGATACGCCGTCGGTCTTTGACCAAACTGATGCGAGAGGCTGATCCGCGGATCGGATAAAAACGGCAGATCATACTCCCCGATCATGACCTCTGCACTGCAGAGTTCTGCAAGCTCCAAAAGATTTGCCGTGTGATCAAAGTGTCCGTGTGTCAAAACGATCGTATCGATCTGCTCTCTGTAAGGATATACGGCGTCCGCCGATACGGCCGCGTCAACTAATATATTGCCGGCAACATAAGAGTTCGCCCGCCACCCGGTGCCCGAAAGCCAGATTATTGACTCGTTCATACTTCTGATATCTTCTGCTTCCCTGGTTTAACTTTCTTTGTATAACCTATAATGCGAAAGGAAACCAAATAGGTACGTACCTATGCACTCTATAATCCAGAGCTGCCTTCACGGAGATTTATCCGGAGTTGTCGAGGCTGCAAAATCCGAGGGAATGACGCCGGAGGCCCTTTCCAGAAATATCATCGCCGGCCGGACCATTCTTCTGCAAAACGAGACGCGTGAATACAAACCCTGTGCGATCGGCGAAGGAACCTCTGTCAAAATAAATGTGAATATCGGAACTTCCGGCGTCACCTGCGACCCGGCAAAGGAGATGAAAAAAGCTCAGGCTGCAATCGATAACGGCGCCGATGCGATAATGGATCTTTCCACAGGCGGCGATCTTGCGGCGATGAGAAAAGAGATCCTCAAACTCAGCATCCCGGTCGGGACCGTGCCGATTTATGAAGCGGTCCGCCGGGCGGGCAACGTCGTTGACCTGACGTCCGACATCCTGTTTTCCGTGATCCTTGATCAGGCAAAACAGGGCGTGGATTTCATGACGCTTCACTGCGGTGTGAATCTGGAGGTTCTCGACGCCCTGACCCTTGATCCGCGGGTGATGGGAGTCGTTTCCCGGGGAGGGTCGTTCCATACGGCGATGATGATTTCAAGCGGCGAGGAGAATCCGCTCTATAAAGAGTATGATTATCTTCTCGAGATCCTGGACGAATACGAAATTTCCCTGTCGCTTGGCGACGGGATGCGGCCCGGAGCTTACGTCGATTCAACGAAACTTGCCAAATCCCAGGAGTATCTGACGCTTGGAAAACTTGCCAGACGCGCCAAAGACAAAGGGATCCAGCGGATGATCGAAGGGCCGGGGCACATGGACTACAACGAGATCTCCTACAATGTAAAAATGATCAAGGAAATCACGGACTTCGCGCCGCTGTATCTTTTAGGTCCGCTGGTCACGGACATCGCTCCGGGGTATGACCATATCACGGGGGCGATCGGCGGGGCAGCTGCAGCCTGTGCCGGAGCGGATTTCCTGTGTATGGTCTCGCCTTCAGAGCATCTCGCTCTTCCCGATGTCGATGACATCATCGAGGGTACCCGGGTCTGCAAAGTCGCAGCCCATGTCGGAGACCTTTCCCGCCGGAGAGAGGGCGAGCTTCCCCGCCAGGCAAAAATGGCCGAGGCACGCAAAAATCTCGACTGGCAGGCGCAGTATGATCTTTCGCTGTTTGGCGAACATGCAAAAAAGATCCATGACCGGGACGGGGCATGTGAGACCTGTTCGATGTGCGGGGACCTTTGCGCGATAAAGATCGTGGAAAAAGCTCTCGAGAAAAAGATCTAAATTAGTTCCCCGGAGGAAACGACACCGGAGATGCTTCCGCACTCTTCATAAAGCGGGGCATTTCTCCACCGGAGCGTCTTCTCGGTCCCGTCTTTACATAAGACAGCTCCCACATACGCATAATCATCGTCACGGACCTTTCCGGCAATGATTTTCTGGAATCCGTCCATCCGCTGTTTTCTGACCTGTTCAGGGACCGCAGTCATAAACCAGTTCCTGCCCATCAGCTCCGCTTCGGTATAGCCGAGGATCTTCGTGCCGTATCTGTTCAGCATCTCGACATTCCCGTCCCGGTTCACCATCACCAGCACAACGCCGGCAACATCAAGATAGCTTCTCGTCCGGTCGCGTTCCCGCTGAAGTTTCTCCTGCACCAGACACCGTGAGGCGACCGTGCTTATCTGAAACGCCGTCGATACAAGCAGGGTCCTTCTGACCGTATCCGGGGAGAGGGGCGTTTTTGACCCCAGGATCACGCAGGCGACTGCCCTTCCGTCGAATATCACCGGCATCAGAACCAGTGATTTCGCCTGATCCATCGGAGATGCTGCTGATTCCGGCAGAAGCTTCATCCGGTGTTTATCGAATATCACCGGCTCACCTTTCCTGATGATCCGGTGAATGATCGAATCGGTATGGATCGCCGGAGCAAATCTTCCGTCTTTTGCCCGGAACAGGGTGTAATCATCAAAAATACTGCGCTGGTAGATCGCCACCGATTCGTATCCGGATATCTTCGGGAGCATCTCAAGAAGGGGATCCCACATCTCCTGGGTCGTCGAAACGCCTTCGAGAATAAATGCGAGTTCCCGGCTCATCATCTGCCGCTGCCGGTCAGCGTCCTCTTCGGTGATATCGTTGACGATCGTCAGCAGATACCGGCGGTCGACCGAGAGCTTCATCGGAATGACCCGCGCGGAGATGTATCTGGTCTCTCCGTTGACGACGATCCGGTCCTCGGATACCCTGACTTCATCGCCGGTCAAAGCAACCGTGTCGTGTGCTTCGGTCAGCCGGACGGATCCGATCTTCGCCAGGACCTCCTTTGAAGTCATACGGGAAAGCTCAGCGCGTGATTTCTGCAGAAACAGCTCAGCGGATTTGTTCACATAATAGTATTTCCGGGACTCCATCCCGATCACCGTGATGATCGCCGGAATATTGTTCATCACCGAGTCAAGGAATCTCTTCCACCGTTTTGCCCCGAGCTCCGCATCCCTCCGGTCGGTAACGTCCCGCAGAGCGCCGTTGTACCCGAGAAAAATGGATCCTTCCTGTTCAAGAAGGACCGGAGATCCGGAAAATTCGCAGTAGATCTTTCTGCCGTCTTTGCAGATGAAGGGGAACTCCGGGAGGGTGAACCCGTTTTCCCGGGAGACCGCTGATGCAAGTTCCCAGTCGAAACGGGCCGCCGCTCCTTTGGGCATGAACGCCGAGAGTTTGCGCCCGTTCAGCTCCTCCGGCAGATAACCTGTCACGCTGGTTATCTGGGGGCTGATGTACTGGATGCAGAATGTTTCATCGACGGACCAGATGACATCATGGATCGTTTCGACGAGACGGCGAAACATCGCCTCGCTTTGTTCAAGCGCGGCTTCCGAGTTGACTTTTTCGGTGATATCGTCCCAGACAACGGTAACGCCGGGGCGTCCGTCGGAGAGGACCATGGGATAGATCCGCTGATCCAGATAACTTTCGGCACCGTTTTTCAGCAGACGAAGTTCGCTTCTGACCATTTCTCCCTGAAGGGCCGCTCTGATCTGGTCGGTCAGGACATCACTGCAGAATGTTTTGCAGGCGCTTTCATACACATATTTTCCGATGATCTGGTCGGATTCTGCGCCAACAAAAGAGAGTAATGATTCGTTTGCCTGAATGACCCTGAGATCCGCATCGATCAGCAGCACCATCTCAGAGGAGAGGTTGAGCATCGCGGATACGGGGACCCGTTTTGATAAGAAAAAAACCTTGGCTTTGCCAAAGGTGCGCATCTCGACCCGGCCGGACACCAGCAGATTATCCATGTATCGCGCTATGGTGTTTCGGTTCAGATGCGTGGCGTCGGCGATCTCCGTGACTGACATCCCCCGGGGATTCTCCCGTAAAAGCGTGAGTATTTCAGAGAATTCGCCAGTCTGCTCTGCCATTACACTTTATTTGGTTCGGGAAATAATAATGCTTTGCACTATGCAGTGCATCTATGCCCATCATCAATGCCGTGCATTGGTAGATATATTTAAATATAAGAATGACAAATAGTATTGTAGCAGCTTGTGAGAAGAGCACAAGCGGCAAACAGACCCGTGAACAAAATCAGTTCTGTAAAATGGGAAACAAGGACACACCACACACACACCTGCCTTTTCCACAGAATATACACCTCACAAAACACCACAAAAACACCACACCACTACAGTTTTCGGGTCTGTTCCATAAAATACTCAGGTTAATGACACGTACCACTCTCTCTTAAAACCTCTCCAATTTTTTTAGGTTTTTCCCTTCTTTGCCGGAAGGGGAAATCTATTCAGATCACTGACCTGTTCTTTGCGCTTGTTTTCCGCAGAGCGGGCGGTTTTGTTTTCGTCAAAACAGCGGACAGGAATTAAAATAAAAAAGCAGGATGGTCAGACAGATTCACGGACAGGAGTATGAATCCACCATGCCGATCTCGCGGTCATCCTCTTCCTCTCCGGGTATCGCCACCGGATACCGGCCGGTAAGACATCCCAGGCAGAGGTTTTCCCGGGGGATCCCGATCGCCTGAATAAGCCCGTCCAGCGAAATATGGGCCAGACTGGTCGCATCGATCTCCGCCTCCACTTCCGGAACGGATTTTTTCGAGGCGATCAGTTCATTTCTTGTCGGAAAATCGGTTCCGAGATAACAGGGCGCAATGATCGGCGGCGAAGCGATCCTGAGATGCAGTTCCTTTGCGCCGAACTCGCGCACAAGAGACAGGATCTTTTTCGAAGTCGTCCCCCGGACGATACTGTCATCAACCAGGACCACAGACTTGTCTTTGATATGGCCGCGAACAGGATTCAGCTTCATCCGAACGGCGATCTCGCGTTTTTCCTGGGTCGGCATAATGAATGTCCGGCCCGTATACCGGTTTTTGATCAATGCTTCCCGGAACGGAATGCCTGATTCACGGGAAAAGCCGGTAGCCGCCGCGGTCCCGGAATCCGGGATCGGCGAGATCAGATCCGCTTTTGCCGGAGCTTCCTGTGCGAGAAGCGCGCCGGTCTTTCTGCGGACTTCATACACCGACACGCCGTCGATGATCGAATCCGCCCGCGCGAAATACACATACTCAAACATACAGTGGGCACAGGACTTTGCTTTCATCATACTGCGGGAAAATACTTCCCCTCCCTGCAGTCTGACACTCTCTCCGGGAGCGATATCCCGGACGAACTCTGCCCCGAGCGTATCCAGCGCCACGCTTTCCGAAGCGAGGATGTGTCCGCCGGTCTCCGTCTTCCCAAGACACAGCGGTTTGATCCCGAGCGGATCACGGAATGCATACAGCGTTCCGTCCAGCATAAAAATCACCGCATACGACCCGCTGATCTTGCGCATACAGTAACTGATCGCTTCGTCGGGCGTGTGATCATGGATGATCTCGTTTGCAAGGATCGCCGCGATCACCTCCGTATCCGATGTCGTGGAAAAGATGTGACCGTGTCCTTCGTATTCGTATCTGAGTTCATCCGTATTGATCAGATTCCCGTTGTGCACGAGTGAAAGGGAATGTCCCCGGAACATAAAATGGAAGGGCTGGATGTTCTCCGGTTTCGACCCTCCGGTCGTCGGATATCTCACATGCCCGATGCCGGTCGTTCCGGTCAGACGTTCGAGCACAGGTCCGCTAAATACTTCGGCCACCAGTCCGTAGCCTTTGTATTTATGTACGGTCTCACCATCATACGTGAAGATGCCTGCACTCTCCTGACCCCGGTGCTGGAGTGCATATAATGCCAAGTATAATGATCCCGATACCTCAGCCGTATCGGTAATGCCCGCGATGCCGCACATGTTGTGTAAATATTGGCTGTATTCAGATATAGGTTTAACAGACGAAGACCGCGGTCGCGACAACGGTCGTCCAGCTGCCGTTTGTATCCGTCTCGGCTGCAATACTGATGTTGCTGGTTTTCACGATATCCCCGCCCTCTTTTTCAAGAATTGTTGCAAGCATCGTTCTTGCCAGCTCTTCGGCATATTCTCCGCACGCCTCTTCCGAGACCCCGAAACAGTGATGCTCCGAAAGATACCCGTGCTGCCTGTCATGGATCTTTGGAACGGCAAGTCCGATAGCTGCCGCTATCGTCTGATCCGGCTCGTTCGATGCGTTTTTCGCCATCACGCAGTACACGATCTCCCCGGGTCTCAGACAGGCGAGCCCCTCCTCGCGCGAGACGATATCCGCGTCCGGCGGCATGATCGAAGAAACGTACACCAGATTGAATGGGGCGATCCCTGCGTTTCTGAGGGCCATCTCGAACGAAACGAGCTGATCTTTGTGAACACCCCGGCCTTTCGTAAAGAATACTTTTGCAGGAACTACCATCGTAGTTAATTGGTCTCATTAACTAGCTCTTAAGGGTTGTGTTAGAGGACCAAGACCTGAAGCGAGTGGATTAAAATACGGTGATATCCTATTAATTGTTACGTACAAAAACCCGGCCGGGGTATGAACTGCCCCAAACCGGCTTTTTGAACAGAACACCAGTAAATCGAGGAAGTAATTGATGGCGGATTCAGTAGTTGACAGTATTTTAGCGGCGAGATATTACCGCACCGGTGAGGCATCGTTTGAAGATGTCTGCAGGCGGGTTGCAGATGCATTAGGTGAGACACCGGAAGAGACAAAGGAATACTTTGACGCGATGATGACCTTGTCGTTTCTTCCAAACTCTCCGACACTGATGAACGCGGGAACTCCGCTCGGCCAGTTATCGGCATGTTTCACCCTTCCGGTGAGCGATTCACTCCCGGAGATCTTTGACGCGATCCGCTGGGGAGCGATCATTCATCAGTCGGGAGGGGGCACAGGCTACAACTTCTCCCATCTCCGTCCCGAAGGCTCCCCGGTCCGTTCAACAGACGGCGTAGCATCCGGTCCGGTCTCGTTTATGCGGGTCTTCAATGCCGCCACCGATGTCATCAAACAGGGCGGCAGACGCCGCGGGGCAAACATGGGTATTTTGAACGTCTGGCATGCCGACATCATGAAGTTCATCAAAAGCAAAGCCAAAGAAGGTGACTTCAGCAACTTCAATATCTCGGTCATGGTCTCGGACGCGTTCATGGACCTGGTCGTAAACGGCGAAACGGACAAGGTCTGGGTGACCGGCGCCGACGGTACAGAAATAACCGTCGGAGAGATCTGGCAGGGCATCATCGAAGGAGTCTGGAAGAACGGCGAACCAGGCATCCTCTTCTACGATACGATCAATAAGAAAAATCCCACCCCCAGCCTTGGGGATATCGACACCACCAACCCCTGCGGCGAACAGCCGCTTCTTCCCTTCGAATCCTGCGTTCTCGGCAGTATCAACCTGGCAAAGTTCGTCAGAGCCGACGGGATCAACTACGAAGCTCTCGACAACATGACCAGAATGGGTGTCAGGTTCCTCGATGCCGTCATCACCAAAAACGTCTTCCCGATCCCGGAGATCCGTTCGGCGACCAACCGGACACGAAAGGTCGGTCTTGGTCTGATGGGCGTCCATGATGCGATGCTCATGCTTCGGATCCCGTATGATTCAGAAGCAGGCAGAAACTTCTGCACCGAAGTGATGGAGCGGGTCAACAATGTCGCCGTCGAAGAGTCTGTCATTCTCGGGAAAGAAAAGGGCACGTTCCCCGCATATGAAGGAAGTGTCTGGGATAAGCAGGGAGTCATTATGCGAAACGCCGCCCTCACCACCATCGCCCCGACCGGAACGATCTCACTTCTCGCAGGCTGCTCGTCCGGTATCGAACCGGTCTTCTCGTTTGCCTACACCCGGAGAAACACGGTCGGGAAAACATTCGTGATGGTCCACCCCTACTTCGAAGCGGAACTCAGACGCGTCATCGCCTCGCTCGGCTTTGACGGCGCCAAAGCGGAAGCAAAACGCGATGAGATCATCAACCATGTCCATGAGACCGGATCGGTCCAGGATGTCGAGTGGCTGCCGGATTCATTCAAAGCGGTTTTCAAGACCGCTCTGGATATTGGCTGGAAGGATCATGTCTTAATGCAGGCGGCATTCCAGAAACATGTCCATGCCTCGATCTCGAAGACGATCAACATGCCGGTCTCCGCATCGAAAGAGGATGTTGAACAGGCAGTCCTTCTTGCATGGAAGGAGGGGATCAAAGGCATGACCCTCTACCGAACCGGGTCCCGGGAGGATGTTGTTCTCGCTCTCGAGAAGCAGGAGTCCGCAAAGCCTGCCGACGTCCCGGAGAAGCCGGCTCCCGGCACCGTCCCGCAGTTACTCTTCACCCGCCCGCGTGAACTGGTCGGAAGGACCTTCCTTGCTCAGTCGGGATGCTGCCGCCTGTATATCACGGTGAACACGATGGACGGAAAGCCCATGGAAGTGTTCATCCGGACCGTCGGAGCCGGATGCGAAGCGAGCAGCAATGCGCTCGGCCGGAGTATCAGCACGGGTCTCCAGAACGGGGTGCCGTATGAGAAGTTCGTAAAACAGTTTGCGAAAGTGAACTGTGTTTCCGCGATCAAAAACAAAAACTCGGAAGGTATGTCCTGTGCCGATGTGGTTGGGAAATGCATCGAACTTGCGGCGACCAATCAGGCGATCACGACACTCGATAACTGGTCCCTGACCCCGGTGACGCCGGGAGAAAAGAAAAACCCGCCCTGCCCCGAGTGCGGCGAGCCTCTGGACTTCGGCGAGGGCTGTAATATGGGCATCTGCAAACACTGCGGATGGAGCGGATGCAGCTGAGATTTTACCAATATCAGCACATCCCTCTTTTTTAAGGAGGATTCGCGCCGCAGAATTTGCGAATCGAATCCGCCTCCCCCTTTCTCCTTATTTTCTCGGGAAGTATGAGAGCAGATCCCACGCCAGGGACTCAGCCTTCTTCTCATTGGTCATCATTGTGTCCAGACGGTGAGCTCCCGGCACTTCGATCGCTGAATCTTTGATATCCTGAATAAATAGATCCACCACATCCTTGTAGACCTGCCAGGTCCCGTAGGACGTCGATTCATATCCCCATGCCTTCATCAGGGCGGCGGCAGGTCCGCTGACAGGCCGGTTTCCGATAAACGGACTAACGGCCACCGTGAACGTATGCTGCAGAGCCTCGCGGACCCCTTCACACTCAAGGATCGGGCCGATACTCGTCACCGGATTCGACGGACCGATGATCACCCCGTCACTTGCTTCGATCGCTGCCAGAACTTCGGGCGTCGTTTTCAGCGGTTCACTGTCGGCGGTTTTTCTCACCACTCCGGTGATCTCCACATTCCCGCGCAGTTTCACCCAGTACTCCTGATAATGCATCAGGGTCCCATCCTCACAGACGACATAACTCGTCACCTCCTGATCCGACATCGGCAGGATCTTTGCCGATATCCCGTAGCCTTTCGCGATCTTCTCCGTTGCCTTCGTCAGACTCATCCCCTGCCGCAAAAACTCGGCGCGGGCAATATTTGTGGCCCGGTCCCGGTCCCCAAGCGGCAGAAGCTCCGTATATCCAAGCTTTTCCATCGCATGGAACGTTTCAAACGAATCCCCGCGGATCCCCCACCAGGAATCCGTGTTCAGCAGTCCGGAAAAAAGATACTGCACGGTGTCGATATCCGGAGAAACATACAGACCCGACATTCGGATATCCTCTGCCGTATTCACGACGACCGTGATCTCGTGATCGCGCAGGATCTGCCGGAGACCCCGGATGAGTTTGGGCGTTCCTGTGCCGCCGGAAAAAACAGTGATCATTGCTAAAGGGAATTGGACGGGGGATGTTATGAAAATTATGGATTCGCCGGGAGTTTTGCTTTCAGCGCAGAAACGAACTCATCCATACCGGCGACCCCTGCAGGAATGATCGCGCCCTGCAGAGAATCCACATAGATATACACCGCCCCGTTCCCGGTCACGATATCCTTTACCGATGCATACGGCGAAACAGAAATATTTGGCCCGATCGAAAAATGCATCCCGTCCTCTTCGAGCGACAGAGCGGCCTGCATCTCCCAGGGGGCGTTCGATCTGCCTTCCCGCAGATACTTTCTCAGATTCCTGTCGATGATCTTCCAGTAAAACTTTGGATAGACCAGATAGATCAAAACGGCAGTGATCACTCCTCCGGCGACCCCTGCCCAGATGTAAGTGAATCCGGAAAAAGTCACGGCAAGCAGGACAGGCAGGAAAAAGAACACGCCCGCCATATACACGCGTGAACGTGCAAACTGGGATCTCATGGAACGAGAACGGGCGTAATGGGATTTATTGAACGCGATATAGTCGTTCTCGGTTAACGTATACTCGAGATGCATTACCATTCGGTAGGTTTTGGAGATACAAGAAGTTTCCCAAAAAAAAGTTACTGGCCTGCCGGTGAGATATGCCGGCAGCAGCAGGAGCATTCGTTTTTGATATCCAGAGGGAACGTCCCGCCCGAACACGCCATACACAGATCCTCTGCAGGAATCCCGATCGAAGCGACGAGATCCTCGGTCGAAACATACTTCAGGCTCGTCGCGTGGATCTTTTCGCGGATCGACTCCAGATCAAGGCCGGCCGCGATCAGCTCATCACGGGTCGGCAGATCGACCCCGAAATAACACGGAGCAACGATCGGCGGTGATCCGATCCGGAGATGGACCTCATCGGCCCCGAAATCTTTGACCATGTCCACGATCCGAAGCGAAGTCGTTCCCCGAACGATACTGTCGTCAACCAGAATGACCGACTTGCCGGTCACGTGGCGGCGGACCGGATTCATCTTCATCCGCACTGCGTTCTCCCGGAGATTCTGGGCCGGCATAATGAAGGTCCTGCCGACATACCGGTTCTTCAGCAGACCTTCGATATAGGGGATACCGGACTCGGACGCATAGCCGGTAGCAAACGCGATTCCAGAATCAGGCACCGGCGAGACAAGATCGGCTTTCGGGGGATTTTTTGCCAGACACGCCCCGATCTTTCTTCTGGCGTCATACACAAGCACGCCGTCGATGACCGAATCGGGCCGGGCGATATACACATATTCAAAAACGCAGTAGGCCTTGTGATCCGACTCAAGGACCTGACGGTGTGTTACTCCGTCCTGGGTTATCGTAAGAAGTTCGCCGGGACAGACATCCGCTTCGAACACTGCCGAAAGGATATCGAGAGCCACACTCTCCGACACTACGACATGCCCAAACCCGGTCTTTCCAAAACACAGCGGTTTTGTGCCGAGAGGATCACGGAATGCATACAGGATCCCATCGAGAATCGCGACGCCTGCATACGCGCCTGAAAGCCGCAGCATGGTATTTACGAATGCCTCCTCTGCAGACACGCCGGATATCAGCTCATGAGCGATCATCGCGGCGATCAGTTCAGCATTGGTCGTTGTGGAAAAAATGTGCCCCTTCCCCTCATACTCGCTTCGAAGCGTCTCGCGGTTGATCAGAGCAGCGGAAACGGTAACAGAAAGCTTGTGGTTTTTAAAAGTAAAATTGAGAGGCTGGATATTTTCTATCCTGCCCCGGTGTGCTTTCTGGGTGTACAGAACCTGTCCCACGCCCACATTGCCGGCTAGTCTGCCGAGGATCTCTTCACAAAACACTTCAGAAAGTTGTCCGGGACCTTTGTGCATAAAAAATGCCTGCCCGTCAAAAGTAGATATGCCTGCCGCTTCCTGCCCTCTGTGCTGCAGGGCGTGCAGAGCATAATAAAGGGGGTAAGCGACACCTCGGGAGTCGATGATGCCTGCAATACCGCTCATATTACAACCTTTTTAGTTATCTGCTGCTTTTTTCGTCCAGTTGTACCCGCGGATTTTTGAGCTTTTGCCAAAACCGCATGATGAACATACACCGTGCCTTGCGTGCATAGACTGCTTTCCGCAGCGGCGACAGATGATGTGGGAATGCTTGTTGCGCAGACCCATTGATGGAGTGCCTTTTGTCATTGGTTAAATTCACCTCGATGTTATTCTACGGAGGGGGAAATGTAGATTACGTTGTCTCCACGTACGATCAAAGTGCCGAGTGGAACCATGCCGTTCTCCCCTTCTTCCTCAGCCTTGTCAAGAACCAGGTTCATGTGAACGTCGTATCCCTGAAGAACTCCACGGATCTCCCGTCCACCTTTCAGTGAAATGATTACCGGCTGGCGGTTCAGAACCTGATCTAAAATTTCAAGTGGTCGCTTTGTCATTGGATTACCTCTCGTTCCTCTCAGGGAGAGAGTCCGAAACGAAATGCTCCGGCACACCGTGCCGGGCTTATACGCAAAGCCGAAGGCATATGCGCACGTTTCGGACGTCACATAAGCTTAGAGACTCATGGACGAGTGCTTAATGTATATGCCACTGAAACACATAAAGATAGCGGGAAAAGAAGCCGGCGGCAGACCGGATGCCAAAAGAAAATCTCTGCAGATATTGCAAAAAAATATCCGCAGGCGCCTCCCGGGTCACCCCGCCGGATCCGCCAACCCGGCACGGAGTCTATTTACTTTCCCGCGCCAAATGATACACTAACCTATGGCAGACCTTATCATCAAAAAACGCCACGCCATCAAAAAAAGTCAGCTTGCAGCTTTGATGACCAAGCTTACAGACAGTATCGGGGATGATGCAGCATTATACGAGGCTCCGATGATCGAGATCGCGGAAACGGCATCCAAATTCAACATCTACATCATCGACAAAAAACCGCTGATCATGGAAAAGGATGACTGGGCATTTCCAACGCTCCGCGGCGCGGTCACCCGTCCGTTTTCCGGGCGGCGGATCGTCGTCGACATGGGGGCGATCCCCTATATGATCAACGGGGCAGACGTGATGAGGCCGGGTATCGTTTCGGTAACGGACGATGTAAAAGCCGGCCTGCCTGCCCTCGCAGTCGACGAAAGCCATGACAAACCCCTTGCCGTTGTTCTTCCACTCTATGACGCAAAGGAAATCATCGCGCTTGAGAAGGGCAAGGCGGCCAAAAATCTCCATTACATCGGCGATGAGCTCTGGAATATGGAGATCTAGACGGCCCGCACAGATAGAATTAAATAACCAACAACTAAACTATTTTTCATATGGGATTTCTTGACGGAGTATTTGGCTCAAAGGAAAAATCGACAGATGAAGATACCTACATGAAGCTCGATCTGCAGGCGTACGAAGGGGCGGTCGGCGAGAACGAACCGGCAACCATGTATGTCAAGGTCGCCAGCGTCAGTGATATCAAAGACTGTCCAAAGATAAAAGACGAGATCTATAACGGAAATATTGTCATCATCGATATCACCAAACTGAAACTCGACAAGATCATGTTCGATCGCGTCATGGGCGATCTTCGTGCCGTTTCCCGCGATGTAAACGGTGATATCATCGGCCTTGGCGATCAGCGCTATGTGATCGTTGTGCCGACCGGTGTCCGCATCTCCCGCGAGAAACTCGGCGGGTACTAATACCCGATGCGCCAGGTAGTTCCAGCACCCTGTCCTGACTGCGGAGAGGAGATCGAATATATCTATGATACGGAAAACATTCCGTATTTCTCCGACATCCTCCTTATCTGCGGCGTCTGCAGCTGCGGGTTTAAGATCGTTGACACGATGGTCATGAACGATCATGAACCAAGCTGCTGGGAGCTGAAGGTCGAGACCCCGGCCGATCTGGACGCCCGCGTCGTTAGGAGCATGCAGGGAGAGATCGATATCCCTGAGTTCGGGATAAATATCCGTCCCGGCCCCGCCTGTTTCGGGTTCGTCTCAAACATCGAAGGCGTCCTTGAACGTGCAGAGGATGCCGTCAAACGAGCTGCGATCTCCTGTGAAGGAGACGAGATATGCCGGGCGGCCGAACTCCTCAAAGAGATCGAAAAGGCACGAAGATCCGAGCTCCCCTTCACTGTCGTCATCATGGATCCCAGCGGAAACTCAGGCATCGTTTCCTCAAAAGCAAAAAAGACCAAACTCGATATTGAGCCGGAACAAAACGGATACTCCGTCAAACCGCTCGCTTAACCCCAACATGGATAATCCCCGATACATTCCGAACGCTGAGGAGATAAAACGCCTCAGCGCTTTTTTAAAGATACGCAGCATTCCCGAACTCGAAAAACAGACGGTCTCCTACATCGAAAAGGTGACCGGCAAGTCCTGGAAGGATGAGACGGTCCTGGAAAAGATCCGAAACGCCATCCTTGCCCAGAAGGAGTCATACTGGAAAGAGGGGGGCAAAAAAAATGTTTCCTACAAAGGAGCATACAGTGTTCTGGGTTATATGGCGTACCAGATGCCCGGATATGTCATGGAGTTCTCCGAGTTTTTTGCCGGCCTTGTTACCTCCGGACTGATCCGGAAACATGTGAAGATCTTAGATATCGGATCCGGACCCGGGACGGTTTCGATCGGGATCGGCCGTGTCCTTTCCTGTCTTGAAGGGATGACGGCCGAGATCACGCCCCTTGAGCAGTCTGAGACCCATATCGAGGCGTATCAGGCGGTCGTGCCGGCATTTCTGACCCAGGCCGGCGGCAAAGTCACTGCAAACAAACCGCTTGCCCTGGATATCACCAAAGAGATCCCCGAAGGCGAGTTCGATCTGATCGTCTGTTCGAACGTGATCAACGAACTGAGCGGGCTCGACCCGGAGCAGAAAGCCGATCTGGTTCTCGCGCTTTCGAAGCATCTTGTCCCGGACGGGAATCTGGCGATCCTTGAACCGGCCGATCTGACGAATTCGACGATGCTTCGCGATCTCTCACGCGATGTGAAGAAGAAGGGTCTCACGATCTACGCTCCATGCAATGATCTGCGGGGCGTGTATTGTACGGTCTCTCCCTGCTGGTCGTTTCGGTCCTACGCAGACATCAAGCCGACGGAGCTGATGTTTGCTCTCGGCGGTGCTGAGGAGAAGTTCCGGTTCGTGAACACGGATGTGAAGTTTTCGTATGCGATCCTAAGAACCGACGGTCACAGAAAATGCGGATACAGGATCCCTGCTGAGGCGAAGCGGGCGAGGCTTTCCCAGCTGAAGAAGCATCTGGAAAAACGGATCCATATCACGGTTTCCGTAATGTCGGCCGACATCGGCGATGCGAAAAATTATCTGTTCCTTGTCTGCGACGGAACGGGGACGACGCCGACGTACCTCGCCCTTCCGGCATTCCACCGGACGCCGGAGCATGAAGCTTTGCTTACCGCATCCTACGGATCTGTGGTGGCGGTCGATTCGGTGCTTGTCCGATTCAACAAGCAGCAGAATGCCTATAATCTGCTGATGGGCCGGGAGAGTTTTACGCGGATGATCGCGGGGACCCCGACGGGGAATGCCGCGCCGGATAAGATCGCATTGCTGAAGGAAAAATACGGCAGAAAACCCTCGCCGAACTACCGCGGGAAGAAGACGGGAAAGCCTGCGAATAAGAGATAAGGTTTTTTTCTCCCGGATATTTTCCTTTTTTCTATGGTCCTGCCGGATAGATTTATCCGGGCTGACTGCATAACGATGGATATATGAATAAAATCGCAGTCTTCGGGATGATCCTTCTCGCATGTGTCTTTGCAGCCGGATGTGCGGTCCCAGGAACAACGCCTGACCCTATCGTCGGTATATGGAGTGCGGATGATCCGATGCAGTTCAATGATTCGAGTTTCACGTATGTTTTCCATGCGGACGGGACCGGGAATGCCCTGGAGACATCTGCGGATCCTGCAGAGTCTTCCGGGATGTACAATATTACCTGGAGATCGACGGGGGAGGGGACGTATGAGGCCATATCTCTGTATGAGCTGGTTTTTTCAGAGGATAAGAAGGTCTTTACCATCCTGGGCGACGGATCCGGCGACCGGTTCATTGGAGACGGTTTTGTCGGCGTCTGGATGAAGGAGACCCCGGAGGAGTTCGACGGCGTTTTGTATGAGGCGAGGTTTGCGTTTTATGAGGATACTACCGGGTCGTTTTCCTGGCATTATCTGAATAACGGGACGCAGGAGTCGAGTTATCCGCTTGTCTGGTCGGCAGAAGACGGCGTGTACCGGTATTGGTATCCGGATGATCTTTCGACGTTCACGATCGGAGCTGACGGGGTTCTTACGGAGAGATGGGGTGACGGGGTCTATACCTATACCCGGGTATAGGAACCACTTTTTTTTAATTGGGGTTACGCGGTGCGATTTCAACTGAAAAAAACTGCAATAGTGCTTTGATGTACTTCGATTGTAAGAAAGAAACCAAGTACATACTTCCCGAATTGGCTTGAAACTAATACCGCCTCCGTCCTATTTATACAAGGGAGAGCAAATCTCTGATTTGCGAGCGCGGTTGGTTTTTTCTCTTGTGTCCACAAAATGCCGTACACGAAATCGAAGTACATTCATTATGACTTCAGTTCAGCCCGATCAAAATCACAACACAGAATAACCCCATTCCAAAACAATCTCACGACGTTTTTCTATGGAAAAACCGCAAATATATCAAAATTCCAAGCAGCTGCCAAATGAGCTAAAACTGAAAATCAGAAACAAAACAGAATATTTAAACAACAATATCACAACAAATCTCAAAAACCGTAAGAAAAATGGACCCGCTGGAATTCGAATCCAGGATCTCCGCCATGTCAAGGCGACGTCATAGCCAGCTAGACCACGAGTCCGATGAATCGCACCTTGTGTGCCTTACTAGATTGTTCCTCGACACATATAAATTTTTTTAACTTGTGCCGGAAAAATAAGGG